>JGI24890J29729_1000018_pt1 | contig 195925 bp, 194 predicted proteins | sample FreactcultureFD7_FD_29729 | JGI IMG/M metagenome (IMG submission 29729) | reverse complement strand
CTTTGACACTACTTCCTGGCCAACGGGAAGTTATGCAGTCACTGTCTTCACTAAAGATAGCAATGGTCGCACTGCCGTAAGCGCTCCCATAACGTTGACTATCCCAGCACCGATTGTTATCCAAACAACATACAAAGTATCCATGGGCATGACACTCGTAGTTGCAACTTTTTCAGAAATCTCCAATATCAGTGAAGGTCAATTGACCTTGCTCACATCAAATGATGGTGAATCTGAATGGAACTCAGTTGGGTTGTTGGGGAAGGTCGAGAAAGACTTTTCAATCATTTCAAAATTGGGCGCGGGGACTTGGTTTAGGGTTTCTCTCTCAGGTGCCCGTGAATACTTGGACTCCTTAAGCAAACCTGTGCAAGTTGAATTTCCAGTTTCCGTGAAATGTTCTCTCCAGACGAAAGCTCTTACTGGAAGTAAAATTTCTGGAAGTTGCATTTTTTCCTCCGAAATATCATCGCTTCCCATAACCCTACAAAGCAATTCGGGATTCAATTGGGCAACTATTGCCACAGGAGTAGTGAGCTCAGTGAATATTCCAATTTCGGTAACAGCGAAGAAAGCTGGCTCAATCAAATTCCGACTACTCTCACCTGGAATTGCGGGCAAGTACACACCATTTGTATCTAACATAATTTCGATATCCGTGAAGAATAAGAAGTAGTTTGATGCCCAATCCATTCAGGGTTCTTGGATTAAATCCCAATGCCACCGACGATGACATCAAAAAAGCATGGAAACAGCTCGCTCTTAAGTATCACCCTGATCGAAATTTGGGAAAAGATACGACAGAGAAAATGAAGGCGATAAACAATGCCAAAGACTTGCTTCTCAATCCTGAAAAGCGCAGAGATGCTGAGGCAGACTTCAGAAGCGCAGGCCAAGGTACTCCATCTGGAAATCGTTCGGATTCATCTAAGGCTGGTGGAAGTTCATCAAACTCAAGGTCATCATCTGGGAATCAAAAGGCTTCGGGTGGATGGGATCAGCAATGGGCTGGAAGTGATTGGGATGAAAAAACACGCCGTCCTAAAATGGATAAGAATGTTCACGTTAAAGTGCGAATTAATCCGAAACGAGCGAAACTTGGTGGATACATCAAGATAAGGGTTCACTATGCGTATGGGCCCGCAAAGGTTCCGATTCATGTCCCTGCAAATGTGCGCGAAGGACTTGAACAAGTTTATAAAGGTTGGGGCCAGTACGGAGATGATCAAAATATAATTGGTGATTTAGTCGTCACGTTCATAATCGATCCAGGAGCCAAGGACTCCGGTAAAGATTACGGAGATTTTTATTCACAATCACGCGGTTATGAAGAAGATGCTGAAGTTATCGATGAGGACGCCGAATCTGATCCCTTTGAGAACTTCAGAGAGACTTTTCAGAAAAAATACGAAGAATCTCGAAATCAATATAATAATTTTCAGTCAGGTAACCATCAAAAAGGTGCCTATGGTAATCAGAATCAAGGACCGAATCAGAATTTCCAATCCAGACAACACACATATAATCAGACCTACGCTTCAAATGCTTACACTCAAGGTGCAATTAAGCGATTCCTGCAGGTTGGAGGAATCGTATTGGTCGCTGTAATAATAATTAGTGCGATTATCGGATCTAGCCAATCTTCTAATAGTTCCTACGACACAACCAATTACTCGAGTACTGGAGAGAACTCTGAGTCTGATTCATCTGGTAACAAAGTATCCGACAATCCAGCCTCTGTACCATCACCGGAAGAAGACGTTTCTGGAAGTATTGGATTGCCAGAATCTACGAGCCAACTACCGGGCGATACTGCCGCTCAGGATCCTGGCGCAACCGGAACAATCGGAGAGTAAGAATGCTTTTATTCTATTTATGGTTTTTCTTCGATTCAGATGCGACTAGAAGAAAGAAAAAGTACGCCTATTTAAAACGGGTTTTAAAGAATGATCAAAAGGCGACCTTACTACTTGCTGTTGCTTGTAAGCGAAGCGGCGATCGATATTCTGCAAAATATTTTTACAGCAAGGCTGCACATTACACGGGGCAGAACGGAGCAGACGCAGCTAACAATTTGGGTAGCATTTTTTACGAAGAAAGTAATATCGCAAAGGCGCTTGAGTATTACAAAATTGGAGCCGAAAAGGGTTCAATTCAAGCTCAACGGAATTATGGATTTATTTGTGAACAAGATGGGGATTTGGACATTGCAATTTCCTGGTACAAAGCGGCTCATCAAAACGGGCACCAAGAAGCTAGAGTAAGGCTAAAACACCTTCTCTCACGCCCTAAGCCGCGACAGAATATGGATTTCAGATTGGCGGAAATAGTCGCTCGAGAGTGGATGTTCTACTTTGGATTTAGAGACGCGAAGACTACAAAATTATCTGGGGATGGGGGAATCGATGTTGAATCATCTCAAGCGGTGGCTCAAGTAAAGTACAGAAAAAATAAGAGTGGTGGACCAGAATTACAACAACTTGGCGGTGCAGCTTTGAAAGGTAGAAAAAAGGCTATTTTCTTTTCATATGCAGGGTATACCAAAAGTGCGCTCGCATATGCTAACGAGCCTGATGTCTCTATGGCACTTTTTGTTTGCGATCAACACGGCGTACCTACACCCGCAAATATGGAAGCTAGAAAGTATTTTAAATAAGATTCACTCATCCGGTTTCAATTGTTCAGCAAATTCCATGACATCCCAGTTGATTACCCCTGATTCACCCCATGGGAAATCTTTTCCGCTTGTGGAGGTCATGTCTAGGGTTCTGAGGTAAAACTTTCCCTTTCGCGGGGTGAGATTGCTAAGTCTGACTTTGACTGGTGCGTGAACAATCTTGCCTTCAGCACAATCTGGCTCGCAGAGATTGCGGTAGTACTCCCCTGTGCCTGAAGCTCCATCTTTGCTCCATGAGTTCCAAGCGATCTTGTCGATGTAGGCACCGCCATCGCCACAATAAATCATGATGGTTTCAGGTTTAAAGGTGGGGATTTCGCAATCCCAAGTAAGGATTTGCGATGGTTTTATCTCTGGTTTCGCATTGTGGAAGAAGTAACCCGCAGCAAGTGCAGCGGATAGGAACACCGCACTTGCTGCGAATATTGCTCGAGACTTGATCATGCTGCGATTGTCTCTTCAATGGTCTTGATGCGTTCAAGACGGGCTTGGGCTTCTTCGGCGCGATCTAGGGCTGTTAGAGCCTTTGCTAGGTCCTTGTTGACTGCGACGATATCTTCCCAATCTTTATCGTCATCGAGGGTCAGTAGTTCAAGTGAACGGATTAGATGCTTTTCTGCATCTTCATACTCTTGGCAGAGAAGGTGCGCAGTACCAAGTCGGTAGCGTGCGTAGCCTTCCATTCCGAGATCTTCAGCTACCTTGCTGTAGTTGAAGTAATGCTGTGCGTGGAATCGTGCTTCGGGGCCGTTGTTAAGGGCGATGTATGACAGTGCTAAGTAGTTATCACACCAGTTAACAAATTCGGGGTTCTTAGCCTCTTTGCAGAGGGAGCGAGCGCTTAAGTAACTTTCGATTGCATCTTTGTAGTTCTTAAGTTTCGCGAGCGCCATTCCGATGTTGAGATTATCAACACCCATGGAAAGGGTTGTGATGTCTGGATATGTCAGCGCCTTTGCGGCGAGGTGGTTGTCGAGCGACTTGCGCCATTCTTCAACTTTGTACCAAGCGCGTCCTGCTGCACGCAGCTCTTCAGCTTGGGCTTCGATGTCGTCATCGAGGGCTTTCATCTTTGCGAGTTCTTCGTGCGCCTCTGCGGCTTCTGAATGGCGCTTGAGGTTTTCGAAGCAATGCACTTTGCCTTGGTAGAGATGCATTAGCTCTTTGAGATAAAGATCTAATCCACCTTGCTTAAAGTAGATCTCGATTGAGGTATCTACTAAATGTAAGCACTCTGTGTAGTTGTCGCGATTGTAAGCAATGTGGCTGAGTTCATCTAGAACCTCAGCGCGTTCTGTCCCTTCGGACGTGCTAATGCGTTCCCAGAGTTCTTGCTCTTGGGTCTCTTTCTCGTTGTTCTCGGCGCTCACCGTTTCCTTTCCTATAGACACTGGTGCTTCTGACAGATGGAGAAGTTACAGACCGTCACTGACATCTTCGCTTTGGCCAGGGGTTGCTGCTCGGGCGGAGTTTTAGGGGGAAGCGGAGAGTAACACAGAATTCGAACAGGTGTTCGAGTGGGGTTTGGGGCCGTAAGGGGGGTTTGAGCGTGAAAAGGTGGCTCAATAGCCCTTTTTCGGATCAACAACGATGGCCTTGATGGCCTCCCCCGCGGTGGTGAATTCTGCGACTAGGTCAGGGTGGGCTTCTTTGAGGGCTTTCTTATCCAATGACTCAGTGACCTTTTCTGTACGGACCCACTTAAACACTCCATCGATTCCAGCATGTGTTCCGCAAGCTACCTTGATCTTGCTTTCAGATTTCATTTTCGCCCATAGTGCTTCGGCATTAACTCGCCGTAATTCAAGACTAAACCCATGTAAAGATTCCTTGCTTGCCTTTCCAACCTCAATCTTCTCAACAAGTGGCTCAAAACTTTCCACCATTGTCGCAAACTCTGGGTCAAAATCTTTGAACTCTTTCTTAAAGCTGCGAGAGCCCGCGTAACTGGGTGTGCCCTTAACGGTGGACTTAGTTATGGTGAATTTGGAGTAGATATCCAAATACTTTGCTTTGAAAGAATCTTCATCAAAGGTGGATTTGCCCTTGCGCTCTTGAACTTGTACGAATGCCTCGACTTCCTCTTCTTCATCTTCGTCATCAAGTGCTTCTGCGAAAATTTCCTTGATTACATCAAACATATCTTCACAGGCCTTTAGCCTGGCATTGGATTCAAGATAAATCTCGTTAAGTTGCTTCAGCTCATCAGTAGCCGGGATGACATCCTCATTGGATTTAGTCTTGGCTAGCTTCTCTGCCTTCTGGATATCGCTAATGATTTCCATTGCCTCAGAAGCCAAGAAATCTGCCTCCGATTTGACCATTGCAAGCTCATCAGAATTCAATAACATCCATTCACCACGAACTCCGAGAGGAGCAAACTTCTTGTGGAGGAGCGTCTCCACAAGTTCGACAAGCTCAGTCTTTACGACACTGTCAATATAGAGCTCGCGTGGATTACCTGTTTGGTGCTCCAAAAGACGCTGGGTTGAATCACGATCTGCGTTATCTTCATTTTCTCGAACGATTCCAACCTTAAAGTACTGGGTTAATTCCTTGGTTCGGAGGTCTTTCTCGCCGATGAAGTAGATTTCGCCTGATTTAGTGGACAAAGCAGCGCCCATTTTCGAACGCCATATCATCACAGAAAGGGTGGTAGCAATCCAGGCTATGTGAGATACAGACACCATATTCAAATGGGAGTCCGTCACAGAAAGGTTTAATACATTCCATAGAGTGCCTTATGCAAAGTCCGCGGTCTGACGCAATATCTTGGCAATATGGTTTCCAGCAGACATAGCCGTGCATCGTGCAATATTGACCTGAAATGACCTCAGCTTCACACTCCAATTTTTGACATTGCCCTTCATGTCTTTGGCAACTTCCATTTTCATAAACTGGGTTTGGACAATTTGGCTTCCAGCACTTTCCCTCATGTTCGCCACAGAATCCATCCCCTTCATCAGTTCTGTAAACATCCTCGTCGCAAGCTGGTACATGGCAGGATTCTTCATGGTTGTAGCACAGACCCCGCTCGCTTACGAATTCGTTGCAACCAGCTTTCATGCACATTCGGTCGATAATCTTTTCCCAGGTTGGAGTGCCTGAAACGTCATATTGGTTCATAGAACCTCTCCGTTCTGAACATCGATTCTGTAATGTGCAATTATCTTCCAATATATAGGGAATTAGAAGATGATTATAGATTTTCTTGGCATACCCCCCCTGCTACCCTTTCCCTAGGTCCAGAACTAAGCGCAAAGCCCTTTAGCTTGCTTAGTACCAACCCGCATCCTCTGCGCATGGTGGTTCTAAAGGAAGACCTGCTGATGGTGAAAGACACCATCAGATGAGCGGGAGGTATAAACATGGGCGCAATAATCCTTAAAGGGCTATCACATGGAAAACATCAAATTTCCTTGAGTTATCCAGAAACGGATGGGGTAATTACCTGTTTCGCAAATTGTAAATGCGGATTTGCCATTGAAATCATCAATTTTAAAAGTTATGGCGGGACAAAAGATTTGCAGATTAAGTAGGAGAAACATATTGGGGTATGGAAAGGGTGGGCTTAATCTCCGCGACAGTGGCAACTATTACCAATCACTGGTTGATTGCAGATTGAACAATTAAACATACTTGTGTGTCTGAGGTCTGGAAGTGGGGCTGGTGGCGGATTTACCATTCCAAATTTAGCGAATGAATCTTTTCCTCGGTCCACTCTAGGGCCAGTTGAATTTGATTCAACTACTTTGAGTTTGCCCGCATAGGTTTTTCGTTTGATGAGTTTCTCGTGCCTATGAGCCAAAAGGTCAGAAGCCTGCTGAACCTCAATGTCAGCCTCCAGAAGTTCAAGCTTCTTTAACCGGGCGACAATGCCCCCTTCTGCCCTCTGGTGCAGGACAGTGAGTTCCTTCAAATCTTTTCTTGCATCAAAATTCTCACGTAGTTGTAAATCCTCGCTTTCATCCCATCTTTGCCAGGCGCGTGCAAAATTCTCTTTTACTCTAGCCATATAATTTGAAGGCTTTGTTGTCTTTTCAATAATTGGCGGTTTCGGCCCGACCGTTTTAGATGGCTCACCTTGGTTCTTAAGGTAAAGCTGACATGGATTCCCGGATTTCACGTAGAAGTTCATATGCGCGTTTGCCATATGTTGAACTTCGAGTTCAGTATCACCCATGCCAAAGCTGTCGTGGTATTCGCAATACCAAGTCCAGCCGGACATAAATTTCATACCTAAAAGGTAGCAACCAAGTAGCAACGCGGGTAGTCATTTGGGTATCTAATTCGATAATTGAGCGTTTACTGGGCTTATTACATGCGGTAGTGTGCGTGATTGGTAGTGCGTAAGACCTTACTTCCGCTAACTCTTAATCACCGGGTCGGGGGTTCGAGTCCCTCACAACGCACTTCAGCAATCAACAACTTATGGCAACTTTGATCTATTTTTACTTCTTTGGTAATCGATCAGTAAAATACTTCTCTACCTCTGGATCCGTGAAGTACACGTAACAACCCTTCATTCCGCGGCTCATGAGTGTTCTGTAGGTGTTGCGGATAATCTCGTCAGCCTTTGCATCGGCTTCTAGACGATTGAACTTTCTCTCGCCCTTGTATCCATTTAGGGATTTGTCCGTCTTGGCCCGGCCTCTTGGGTCAGTGACAAGTTCCCCTCCCGCAATCTTGAAGTCTGGCCCAATAATTACACCTACGAAATCAACTTCAAGACCCTGGCATGTGTGAATACATCCCACCTCATTAACGGAATTGGAGTTGATGATCCATTCACTACCGTGACTGGCTAAGTTCCACTTCGCGTTATAGCCGTATTCGGGAATTCGAATATCGGAGGCACTAGTCGTCTTCTTCGATATCCAGTCCCAGCAATAACCAGCCACCATTCTAGATTTGTTATTGACTGCATTCTTAAGTCGAATTTCGTCGTGAAGCGCAGTTGGTGAGTCGAAAATTTTAAAATCAAATCGGTCGGTTGAAAAATAATTTTCTGAGTCGCTTTTAATTCCGAGGGCATCGTCTAACCAAGCCATGTAGTCATCAGATCCACTGCATCTAAATTGAGACTCGAGCTCTAGCATTGTGACTTCGGCACCCAGTTTTGCCGCATGAGCTTTGATTCGAGAGATCTCTCCTACATCAGACCAGGTCACTTTTTGAGCTTCGTCGATGAAGAAAACGCTCAAACGGGAGGAATTTATGATTTCCCTAGTTTGGTCCTCACCCATGTTACGAAACATCCCTGATTTCATTTTTAAGCGATGAGCTTCATCGACGATCAAAACATCAAACGAATCTTTTGCGGCTTCCGTATAAGAGCCTGAACCTCCAAAGAGATGCTTTACCGCATCGTTTTTAATGAGACCTTTTACCTTTGCTTGATACACAGCCCGTGGCGCAGCATTTGCCGTGACATATCTAGCATTGAGTCTTTCTTTAGTAAGCGAAGCTAGTGCATTTATAGAGATAACAGATTTTCCTGTGCCGGGCCCACCTTTAACAATTAAGACTTGTTTAGCGCCGGTTTGGGCCGCGCGGGCAGATCTCATAATGGATTCGAATGCGGTTTTCTGTTCATCTATCAGGACAAATTCTTCTTGCCCGAGAAGCATATTTCCTACAGCATCGGCTAGCTGCTTTGACGGACGAATAACAGCGCCATCAATTCGCTCCATAAGTGAGGCATCTGCACCCGAATTAATGTTCGCAATAATCAATTCTTGGAGCTTTTGGTGCTCGCCGTGCAAGAAAACTGGAGCAAGCGCTAGTGCATTTTCATAAATGGAACTTGAAATTATCGTGCCATCTTTGCAGTTATGAAGATAGGCACATGCGGAAACGTCGACTCCATTTGTATACACATATTCGTTGAATTGCTCGAGGTGAGACTTGTAACTCCATACCTGGTAGGAGGGATGTGTCACGTCTCGGATTCCGCCACCGAGGGCGGTTCTGACATGTTCAGCTAGATCGGAGGGTTCAACCTGCGTCCACTGTTTGAGTTCGATAACAACCAAAGATTCATTTCCGTCTTTGTTTTTACCAGCGACTACAAAATCAAGTCGAAACTTTCTACCATTCAATCTGTACTCAATAGCGACGCTGGCGTCGTTGGGAATCATAGGAGAACGCATGACATGAGTCATTGCGTTGCCCAGGGAATTGCGCCATGACTCATATTCAGACTTTGTGGCATTAAATCCCAAGCGCCGTTTAACCGATTCAGCAATGCGATCCTCAATTTGAGGGGCGTCATCCAGGAATTGTGCCTTAGTGGCGAGGTAGGCGAGCATGTTTCAAGGGTAGCCACATTGAGTAACATAAGCTTCTTTAGACATAAAAAATCTCTAAAAAAACTCCTTAATATTTGAGCAAGTAAGTGTTCGTTTACTTGGTTTTTTCATGAGGTAACGTCAAAGGCTAGAGGTGCGTAAAGCCCTATTTCTGTTAACATTTAATCACCGGGTCGGGGGTTCGAGTCCTTCACAACGCCCTTTCTGCCGCTACGTGTCCAAAGGAGCGAGTCGCGAATATGAACAAATTAGAGCATCTACTCGAAAAGACAATCTTTGCTGGTCGATGGTTGTTGGCGCCTCTTTATCTGGGCCTACTCGCCGCGCTCTTTCCAATTCTTTACCGCTTCTTCGCCTCCTTCTGGCACATGGTCTCTCACATCACTTCACTTACCTCAAGTGAGATAACCCTTCAGGTATTGGAACTACTCGATACCGTCCTGCTCGGTAATCTCATCATCATTATTCTCTTTGCTGGTTATGAGAACTTTGTATCAAAGATCTCAGTTGCCGAAAGCGCAGTGGATCGTCCCCATTGGATGGGTCACGTTGATTACAGCGGTCTTAAGATCAAGCTCATTGGATCATTGGTAGCGATCTCAGTTATCGAGCTCTTAAAAGATTTCATGCAAGAAGGCAGCTTCGACGCCAAACGCGAAGGATGGCGCATCGGAATCCACATAACCTTTGTGATTTCAGGTGTGCTCTTTGCCGTCATGGATAATTTGGCAGATCGGCATAAGTCCGAACGCTAGATCTTCCGATAACTCTTAATCACCGGGTTCCACTTCATGCGTATGTCAGACCTGGCCATTAACCTTTTTATATGTCTAGCTCAATTGATTTTTCTCTCGAGCGCATCCGCACTCTTACCCCCGACTCGGGGAATTTGAAGTACCTGGGCGAGATTGCTTGGTTGTACGACCGGATAGTGCAGGGCGGAACTACAGTTCCGGTTATCGATCTATCTTATGAATTGGTGATGTCGCAGGAATTTGTGGCGGAGTGTGTGCGAAATGCAATGGATGCTGGATTGATTTGTGTTCCCAAGCGTGGATCTAATGGTGGGCGAATTAGTAAAAAGGCTTTACGGCTACTTCACCAAGAGGGCTAGAGGGGTAATAATTAACTATGGGTTGGAACTTTCGCAGGTCGATAAAGATTGCTCCGGGGATAAGGCTTAATTTCTCTAATAGGGGTATGGGGTATTCGATTGGTCCCCGCGGAAATAAGCTTTCAGTTTCCCCGACAGGACGTGTTACTCGAAGTGTTGGAATACCAGGCACTGGAATTCGATATACGAAAGTTATCGGAAGTAAAAGCAGGTCTTCGAACACTGGTCAGCAATTGATTAGCAAGAGAGCTCCCGTTCCATTTCTTGGGTATGTGTTGGCTGCGATTGTTTACACATGTGTACGTGGGTTGTTTACGCCCTACGCGATGTTTACTAGTAATCCCATTGCTCCCAATGATTGGCAGCATAAGTTGCTCCTAATTGCGATTGCAATACTTTGCATAATTGGATTTGTTGCTCTTGTTCGCACTAGATGGCAATGGAACAAGGCGGTTATGGAACAAAATCGGGATTTAGAGAATCGAAGTAATTAGTTCTTTACGATGTTGTTGACGATCTGCTCCGGAGTGGCAGAGTCACCGAGGGCGAGGTCGACGCTGGTTTTGATGCCGTTTATTTCTGCCGCAGCTAAGACTGCGAGCTGAGCTGCGATATCAGCCATAAAGAAAAGTGCGTTGGGTCCGGCGCGATCTATTAGATGTTGGGCTCGAGTTAATTGATCATCGGAATACTTTTCACGGTCATTCTTGTCATCATCTATAACTGAAAGTAGATATTGCTTGATGTCGTGCCCAATTCCTTTTTTGGTGGTCTCAGCATCGATTAGCTCTCGAAGTTGGGTGTCCATGGTGCGGGGCTTTGGCTTATTGAAAAGTTTATTGGCCGAATACCCGATGGCGAAGATCGCCAGAAAGAGATAGATCATTGGTGGGCTCCAAACTCCGTGAGGTAAGAAGGTCAATTAAAGCCTTGTCAGTGGGGTGGGGCAAGATTGGAGTATGAGGCGGATTCGGGCAATGATCTTTTTGGCAGTGGTGACGACTTTGGCGCTTGCTGTCATCTATGGGACGAATTGGATTGTTCCAAAGAGGTTTGAGGGACTTGGGTTATTGCTAAGTGAATTACTACTTGGCTTGGTTTGTATGTGGTTTATTTTTGTGACAAATTCTTATAGCAATCGATATTTGGGTTTGCCGCGATTGCATTGGAAATCTTTGATTGGACCGGCGGTTGGGCTATTTGTTTTTTGGAATGACTTCGGGTCGTTTCACTTCTATGGCCATGGGCTGCGCGATGGAATCTGGTCGGTTATTTTGTTATTGGCAATTGGCTTTGGTGAAGAATTCCTTAGCCGCGGTTTTATTTTTGGATACTTTCGAAGGTATGGGGTTTGGTGGGCGACGATTGTCTCCTCGGTCTCATTTGGGCTGATGCACATCACTAATTACGGCAAGATGCAAGGTGCGATGACGACATCGATTCAGGTGGTTATGGCGACTGGATTTGGCGCCATTATGGTCGGGGCGATGTTGTTATCTGGAAGTATTTGGATCCCGATTTTGATACATGCTTTCCAAGATTCAACGATTTACTTTTCAAAGACTCGTGATCTCCTACCTTCTTTGGATCGCGGATCTTGGTGGAATTTGTGGCCAAATTATTCAATGGCAGCGATCTATTTTCTTATCGGAATTGCGATGGTTTATCTCTCAGGGGCTTGGCGTGAAGATCAGCGCCAGCATGGCTTTGTAATGCGCAAGCTTATTAAGTGGGCTAATTTCTTGGGTTTGGTGGAAGATGATTCGGTTTCCACAGATTTAAATAATTAACAGTTTCAACTTTCAAAAATAAATCTATTTTCTCTTTTAATTATCTTTTGCTTGCCCGTTTCCTTTCTCGAGCCAAGTGCACGCCGCCAGCGTTCCCACTTGGCTTTCCACCAATCGGTGGGATCTCGAGAGAGGAGTAACTAGATGGATAAAGTTAAATGGATTGCATTTATTGCAATCGTATCCAATACGATCTTATTGATCGTAAAGTGGATATCTACCTACTGGAAGAACCAGTAGGTAGACAGATAGCAAAATCCCTTTAGCGAGGGTAGGTGAATTGGGGAGCAATCCCCTTTTCATCTGAATAAATAGTAGCGCACCTTTTATAAAAGGCTAGTTTAAATATCAAAAAATTAAAACTACCTTTGGTAACTTAATTAGATTCTTTTGCGCTCTGTTCTTTTTGATATGCACGGATTTGTTGAACAACTCCGGCGATGGAAAATGCGGCAAGGAGTGCAATGACTCCGAAGATTGCGTAGTAGATATCTTTGGGGACATGTCTTGCAAAGGCGAAGATATAGATATCAGGGATCGCAAAGTTAATGAGGGTGTAGATGCCATATTTTTGTGCCGGCTTCATCTGGCGTCTGTAGAGGCATACGACTAAACGGGCAGTTGAGATTCCATATAACCATGAGGTTGCAAGATCCACTAAGAAGAAGCCGATTGGATTAACACCGTATTTGCCTAGAGTTTTCCAGACCACAAAGGTGGCGGCGAAGGTATAAAGAACAATAGTGCTGGCCCAAAGGCGTTCCCAAAATGTTTCGCGCTTTGATCTAGCCATATGTAAAGAGTACTTGGAAGTTCAATTGTTAGTATTGATTGTGGCGCTTATCAAATTGGATTTAGCAGGTAAATCAGAGATCGCAGTTGAGATGGTCTGCCTTGGCAATATCTGTCGCTCCCCGATGGCTTGCTCTCTCACTTGGTTATAAACAAGTAATTTCCTTCCACAGTTCTTAAATCGCAAAATATTTAGCAAAGGTAAAACAACTTCACTTTGAGAGTGAAGCGAAAAGCCCTAATAAAACTGATAAGGATTAGAGCCCTTGAAAGAGGAATACTCAAAGTCCACATTGTAGAAGGAAAAAGACACACAAAGTGTTTTGTTGGGAAATCTCAGACTTCTATAGGGAGACATAAGGAGATTTCAGATATTGATTTAAGAAGCATTGTGAAAGACTTAGAACCCGCGTTAGGAGCGAAATGGTTGCGATAATGACCCGAAAAATTTATAGTGCTGTAGTCACTAAAAAAGAAGGTTTGTGGCAAATAGATCTCGGCGAGATCGGTACTACTTCAACAAAATACGATCACGAGATTGATTTGATGACACGCGAGTATGTAGCTCAAAAAACCAATGTCCAGCCTTTTGATTTTGATTTGACCTATGACTTCACAACTCCGGGGCCAAATAGTTTTGAGCCAAATAAGTTTGAAAAACTTGCTCTCAAAATTCGAAGGGTTCTTAATTTCTAACGGCTGGGGTCAACCAAAATCTTTGGGCCGGGACCGGCGCTTGCTGGGCGTTTGCCATTGAAAGCATCTAAGACTTCGGAAAGTCCAATGGTGGCGCCCACGAGTTTTTCAAGTTTTACTTTGCCAGCGGCCATGTAATCAATTGATTGTTGTAGACCGGGTGAGGCGGAGAGAATTCCAACTACGGTGATATCGCGAAAGACTAAGAGGCGCGAATTAATCGGTGCTGGATTTGAATCCACTCCAATTAGAACAACGCGGCCACCTGGTTCGACAACTTCGAGAGCTTTTGCTGGGATTGATGGATCAAAGGTGCAATCGATTACGACGTGATAACCACCGTCGATTGGCTGAACTTCGGTGTTAGCGCTCTTCGCACCCACTTCAAGGGCAAGTGGGAAAGTTTTTGGATCGATACCGATCATGTGAACCTCTGCGCCCATAGCGATACAAAATTGCGCAGACATTAATCCGATTGTGCCGGTGCCCCAAATAAGAATTCGCTTTCCGGGTTTTGCTTGCGCAGCATCGGCCACGCGCCAGGCATTTGCGCCGGGCTCAACAAGTGCGCCGAGTTCTTCGGTAATTACATCTGGCAATTGGAAGAGGAATCTAGTTTCTATAGACATCTCCTCGGCGAGGGCGCCATTAAAACCATTGCGGATTCCGATTTCATATCGATCTTGGCAGGTGTGCTGGCGATTATCTAAGCAACGCGAACACTTTCCGCAGCCCATCATCACATCGCCAATTACACGCTTTCCGATCCAAGATTGATCAACATTAGGACCGGCTTCAATTACGGTGCCGGTGAATTCATGACCTAATCGGATTGGATAACTTGCTTGGCCATCGTGCAGGTAAGGCATCGAACCATTAAAGAATTCAACATCGGTGCCGCAAATACCAACTCGGGCAATCTTTACAACCACTTCCCCAGCTTTGGCCACAGGCTTAGCAACTTCTTCAATGTGGCCGGTGTTAGGTGCGGTTACGACGAAGGCTCTCATTTGGCCACCATATCAAGAGCCGATGTAGTTTTTAGCTCTTCTACGTAGGTTGCTATTTGCGGGAAGTAAATTGGATTTAACTTTCGTGGGAAGAGATCTAGGCTCAAGATCAAGGTCGTAACTTCAAGGGCATCAGGCTCTTTTGCTAATTGTGTGATGACCTTGGCCATCGGATCGTTTACTCGATCGCTGACTCCTAGATAGCGCAGCCAAATAGCTATCGCAAGGCAAAGCTTAGGTGCCGGTATTTGGTGCTCTGCTAATACATTCATGCCATCGATAATTCGCTGCTGCAGCTTTTGCGAACCATCCATTGCGATCTGCTCGGCGCGGTGTTTTAGGGTCGGATTGGCAATGCGTTCTCTAATCGTTTTGGCATAACTTTCTAGGTCGATGCCACCAGTTTTTGTAATGGATTTGAATACTTCATCTTCCTGCATCGCCTTAATAAACGGGGCAACCTTGGGATTGGTAATGGCATCAGATACATATTCGATTCCGCAGAGTTCACTTAAGTAAGCCAAGGTGGAATGTATGCCATTGAATAATCGGATCTTGGCAATCTCATATGGCTTTACATCCGGCACAAATTGCACCCCGGTTGGGGCCAGGATCTCTTTGATCGGATCATCTTCGATCACCCATTGGCTAAAGGGCTCGGTAACAATTGTTAAGTTGGCATCAGTAATTGCGGGAACAATCCGATCAATCATCGAATTTGGGAATCTGATCTCTTTTGTTACCCAGGCACGAACCTCCGGTAGCGATCTGGCATCTAAGGTCTCTAAAACTAATTGCTTTAATAGGTGCGAATTATTTGGCATGTTGTCGCAGGAGATCACTGCGATTGAAGGGTTTGGGATCTGAGATTTGGCATCGAATCTTGCGATGAGTAGATCAGTAAGCCGTTCGGGCAGGCTCTGCGGTCCATCGCTCCGATATGCTTTTTCAGTCACCGTTAATGTAATTAATTTCAAGTCAGGTGATGTGGCCAGTTCTAAGAGGCGGTGGTAATCGCGCGGATAAAAGAGCGCCTCACTAATTGCAGTGATCTCAGTGCGTACTTCGCCATTGCCATCGGCGGCAACGACGGCATATTTACAATCTCTTTTTGCTAGTGAATCTGCAACATCACTCTTTCGCATTGATACTGCTGCGATATACATATCATTGTGGCCATTTTGTATTGCCTGATTGATAAATACTGCTTGATGAGCGCGATGAAAAGCGCCAAGGCCTAAATGGATTACTCCGATCTTCTCTTGGCTCATATTCAACTTAATTTCATTTTTTAAAGGCTAAAGAACTTCTTGGATAAGTTGTAAGCAAGTTCGGGGGCTAATTGCATAGCTTGTTCTTGGGTTAGGCGATCGCGTTCGACTTCCCGGGCTAAGTATTTGGCATCGAATCGACGGGCTAGATCATGGCGGACTGGGATCGAACAAAATGCCCGAGTGTCATCGATAAAACCAACGGTGTTGTAGTAACCGGCGGTCTCGGTAATTGCATCGCGCCAACGCTCGAGGCCATTTAGGGAATCCAAGAACCACCATGGCGGCCCAAGGCGAACTCCGGGATAAGCGCCAGCGATTGGGGCAAGCTCTCTTGAGTAAGCGGTTTCATCTAAGGTGAAGATCACCATCTTGAAGTTCGGATTATTTCCTACTTCATTAAGTAAGGGCTGAAGTTCTTTTGTGTAGGTAGTCGCGGTTGGGATATCAAAGCCGCGATCTGGACCATAAGTTTCATAGATCTTCTTGTTGTAGTTGCGAAGTGATCCTGGATGCAATTGCATTACCAAACCATCTTCCGCCGCCATCTTGGCATGTTCAAATAACATAACTGCGCGGAATGCTTCAAAGTCAGTTGCGGTTGGTGATTCGCCTTTGATCTTAAGGAAGAGTCGTTCCTTTTCATTGCTGGAAAGTTTTAGCGTTGCCGCCGAGAAGACGCCATGGTCGGTTGCGGTTGCCCCATGTTTTGCAAAATAGAGGCGACGCTTTTTAACTGCGAGAAGTAAATCTGCAAAGCTAGAGATCTCAACGCCAGAGGATTCTTGTAATTTACTTATGGAATCAGCCCAATCTGGGCGACTTGGATCGCTGACATCATCGGGACGGAAAGTCGGAATTACTCGGCCACCAAGATCTACTTTTTCCAATTCTTGATGGGCAAGTAGTTGATCATTAGTGCCATCGGTTGTGGCAAGAACTTCAATATTAAATCGCTTGAAGAGGGATTGCGGCTTAAATTCAGAGGTAGCTAGTTTGGTATTGACTAAATCGTATGTTGAATCAGCATTGCTTGTTGAAAGCGATTCTTCAATTTCAAAGAGGGTGAAGAGAATCTCTTCTAACCAAATGCGAGAAGGGGTGGAAGCAAAGACCTGCCAATGTTTGCAGAGCAGGCGCCATACTTCGCGCGGATCGCTCTTTGCAGTATTGCCATCTAGGCGGGGTATGCCAAGTGCCTCATAGGAGATGCCCTGGGAGTACAACATGCGAGTGATGTAGTGATCTGGGCGAATAAATAGTTCAACGGGATCGGTGAAATTTTCATTAGCTAAAAGCATCTTGGCATCGACATGGCCGTGCGGAGAGATGATCGGAAATTTAGCCATTTCGGCATAGAGCTCGCGCGCAAATTTATCTTCGCCTAGAAAACGATTCTTACGCATGGCTTAGCATCCAATCAAAGGCATCATCTTGCATCTGGGCAGTAAAGGAATGTTTTACCGGATAAAAATCTGATTTATATTCACGACCATTTTCCTTGTAGTAGGTGGCGATATTGGTATCGGCAATTGCCATCCCCTCTTTGGTGAATAGTTGATCATTGCCACAAAACTGTAAATAAATCGGGTTCTTGGAATTGATCATCGCAACTCCAGGCCAATCACTTTTGGCGGCCAAACCATGCGGAAAGAACATCCAAGAGTGGGGTGCGACATGAATATCTAAAAGTGATTCATAAGTAGCCATCGCACCAACGCTTACTGTTGCGGTGAGTTCAGGTGAAGTTGCGTGGAGATATATCGAACGGCATCCACCGCCTGATAGACCAACGCACGAGATTGAACCGTTGATCTCTGGAAGTATTTTTGCAACTTCGAGAGCAACGCGATCGTCGAAGTTAAGAATGCCGGCAAGGGTGGCGCCAAAGAGACTCAAATACTTTGCGATCGACATCGACTCTTGCATCACGGCATGTTTTTCATAACCGAGCTCCCCGGTTAATTCGGCAAAGCGTTCGGGCATTGTGGCGGGATCAAATCTGCGCGATCCCCAAAGAAAGCAATCAAAGGCAAGAACGGCAAAACCTTTCTTGGCTAACTCATTAGCCGCTCCCCGATCGCCATAGTGATCGCGAATAACCCACTGTGAATCTTGATCTAAATTCTTGGCACCAACCACAACCTTCTCTTTGCCATAGCTCTTTAGATCATCATGACTATGAAGAAATAGCGCACCAGGTAGTGGCGTCGTTGAATCAATTGGCGTTAAAAGATAAGCCTCGGTGCGGGGACCAAAACCGGTGCTCCAAGATATCTCTTCAATCTTTACGCCCTCGTGTTGAAAAGTTTCACCGCGCTTTATTTGAAAGTCGGTTGGAAATTTTGGAAGTTGTCCAAAAAGCTTTAGGAGTTCTTTCGAATCAATCGTTGGAGTTTGCGGCGGATTAAAATCTAACGCCTTTGGAAGGTCGGCAAAACTTCCTAAATTCTTGTACATCTTGTGAGTATTCAACCGCAATTTTTTTCTCAGGGGAAGACCTATTTCGCCCAATAGTCATTAAACTTTCGTTATGAAACCAATCGTTCAAGTCTCGCTAGATCTAACCGATATCAAAGAGGCCATGGAGATGGCACATACCGCAGTACGAGCCGGTGTCGATTGGCTGGAAGCCGGAACGCCATTTATCTTGGCCGAAGGTTTGCATGGCGTTAAAGCTCTTCGCGCCGAATTTCCAAATCACCCAATCGTTGCTGATCTAAAGACAATGGATGGTGGTTACCTTGAGGCCGAGATGATGGCCAAGGCTGGCGCAACTCATGTGGTTGTCATGGCTAGATCTCATCCCGAAACAATTAAATGTGTAGTCCAAGCAGGTCATGATTTTGGCGCAAAAGTTATGGGCGATAATCTTGGTTGTCCTGACATGGTGCAAGGTGCGCGGGAATTAGAAGAACTTGGTTGTGACATGGTGATTCACCATATTGGTTATGACGAAAGACGTGGCATTGCAGCTGCCGGTCATCGGATGCCTAATCCTTTAGATCAATTGAAAGAAGTTGTTGATGCGGTCTCAGTTCCAGTCCAAGCAGTAGGTGGCTTATCACTTGAACAAGCAATCGCCTGTCCTTCATATGGGGCGCCGCTTGTTGTAATAGGTGCACCACTTGCAATTGATGCTGATTCATTTAGCCGCGGCGCTGGAAATGTGGAAGAAGTTTTGCGCAAGATATGCGAAGCGGTCCATGGTTTTGGCCATGTCAAAGTAAAGAATGAGAAGTAACCATGGCATCTAAAGCGGTAGTTAATTTTTCATCCGAGCCTCACTCAGTTGAAGTTCGCGAAGTAGAACGTCCAGTCTGCGGGCCAGAAGATGTAATTTTGCATGTGAAGGCGGCATCAGTATGCGGCAGCGATTTACACCAATGGGAAGGTACTAATTCCTGGCCGGTTAACTATCCAGTTATTTTGGGCCACGAATTTGCCGGTGAGATCGCCGAAGTGGGCGAACGAATAAGTGATTGGAAGGTTGGAGATCGCGTGGTCTCTGAGACCGCAGCCGAAGTAAATATGCACGGGGCGATGTCGCGCCAGGGCCTCTACAACCTTGACCCATCGCGTAAAGGCTTTGGTTACGGCGTTAATGGTGCGATGACTAGTTACACCAAAGTTGCTTCTCGACTCTTGCATAAGATTCCAGATTCAGTCTCATTTGATCACGCCTCAATGACAGAACCATGTTCGGTTGCTTATTCGGCGACGATTGCACCGGGACATGTGCGCCCAGGTGATCGTATTTTGATTCTCGGTCCCGGACCGATTGGAATTTTATCTGGCGCGATGGCGAAGTTGGCCGGCGCAGAAGTTGCGATCGTTGGACTAGATCGCGACGCCAAACGCTTAGAGGTAGCCAAGAAATATGGCATGGAAGTAATCATTGGTGATCCAAAACAATGGGCACAAGATGTTGATGGACTTGGCGTTGATGGCGTAGTTGATGCCGCAGGCGTCTCTGCCACGTTAAAGATTGCCTTAGATGTAATTAGACCAAATGGTTGGATCTCAAAAGTCGGCTGGGGACCCCAACCAGTTAATTTTTCACTAGATCCATTGGTACAAAAGAATGTTCGACTTGAAGGTTCCTTTAGCCATAACTGGCCAATGTGGGAGCGCGTGCTTCGAATGCTTGGTACCAAGCAATTGGATCTAACTCCAGTATTAGGTGGCACCTTCCCGGTTGATCAATGGCAGACCGCCTTTGAGAAGATGCATTCGGGTGAATTTATTAAATCTGTTATCAAACCGGAGTAAGTGATGCGTTTAAAAGATAAGGTCGTGATTGTTACTGGCGGAACTTCCGGAATCGGCGCCGCTATTGCGCGCTCGGTTGTTGCAGAGGGTGGCAAAGTATTAATTACTGGAATTGATGAAGCGCAAGGCAAAGCCTTGGTGACAGAACTCGGTTCGGCTGCTGCATTCAGTATCGCGGACCTAATAGATCCCACTTCCCCTAAGAAGATTGTCGCCGATTGCCTCACCGCCTTTGGTCGGATCGATTCATTAGTTAATTGCGCAGCTGCCTTCGATCAATCAAATATCCAAACTTTAAATTACGAGAATTACCAGAAGATGATGCAGATTAATCTCACCGCACCACTCTTCTTAATTCAGGCCTGCTTCCCAGAGTTAAAAAAGAATAAAGGTGCGGTACTTAATATTGGATCGGTAAATGCTCATGCCGGTGAGGCCAATCTCTTGGCTTACTCCATGAGCAAAGGCGCGATGGTCACCATGACTCGCAACTTAGGTAATGCCAATGGCGTTAATGGCGTGCGCATCAATCAAATTAACCCAGGTTGGATTTTGACTGATCGCGAAAAGAAGATGAAGGTAGAACAAGGAATGCCAGATGGCTGGTGGAATAACTTGCCGAAATCTGATATCCCCTTTGGCACGATGAGTACTCCAGAACAACTAGCTGCTGGTTGCATTTATTGGATCAGCGATGAATCAATTCCATTTACCGCAACCGTCTTAGATCTAGAACAATTCACCTTCATAGGTAGAAATCCGGAGAAGAATTAATGCCACAGATCGCCGCATTCCCAAAGGGTTGGATTAAAGATTTAGTTGCCCCAGATAAATTATCGATCTACGAGTGGATTGATATGGCCGGTGCGATGGAGATCCCGGGCCTTGAGATGTACAACAACTTTCACGACTTCAAAAATCCTGCCGAGTGGCCGAAGATTAAGAAATATGTCGAAGCAGCTGGGATGAGCATCCCAATGATGTGCTGCTCCCCTGATTTCACAATTCCAGATCCAGAACTGCGCCAAGCACAGGTTGATCACGAAATCCATAGCATCCGAATGTCTGCCGAATTAGGCGCCAAGTATTGCCGCGTACTTTCTGGACAACGTCGCAAAGATATTACCCGCGAAGAAGGTATGAATTATGTGGTTGATTCAATTGAGAAGTGTCTAGTTGAAGCCGAAAAAGTCGGAATTACTTTAGTGATTGAAAATCACTACAAGGATGATTTCTGGACCGAACCAGAGTTTGCCCAGATGATGGATGTCTTTGTGGAATTAGTTGGCCGAATCGATTCACCAATCTTTGGTGTGCAATTTGATCCTTCAAATGCGATTGCTGCTGGCGAGGAACCTCTTGAACTTCTTGAAAAGGTAAAGCATCGCGTCCTTACTATGGGGGCGAGTGATCGTTACCTGGCAAATGGAACTATTGCCGACCTGCGCGCGCAAGAAGGTGGCACCGCCGGTTATGTCTCCTTCTTTAAACATGGCGTCATTGGTAAGGGCTTAAATGATTATGATGCAATCTTTAGAACCCTAAAGGAAGTTGGTTTTGATGGTTGGGTATCTATTGAAGATGGCGTTGATGGCATGGGGCAGATGATTGAGAGTGCTAATTTTCTAAAGGGTAAAATCAAAGAGATCTGGGGATAATCAAATGGCTACACAACATAACTTAGAAGAGCTTCGCAAAATATTCACCGCAGCCTTAGCCTCCGATTGTCTAGATGCCCTTGGCTATACCAACCAGGTCCTGAAAGAAGATATCAAGATGATCAGTGGCTCTGGAATCATGATGGGCTACGCCTTCCCAGTTAAGTTAGTTGAAGTCCATGAATTTCCAGAAGTCCCATATGTTGGTCTTTTGAAGGCTTTGGATGCCGTTGGTAAAGATCAGGTTTACGTAACTCCTACTAATCGAAGTGGTCGCGCCGCTCTCTGGGGCGAATTACTTTCAACCGCTTGCGCTCATAAGGGAGTTGCTGGCGCACTAACCGATGGGCCTACTCGCGATCTATCGCGCACCGATGCCATGGGATTTAGAGTATTTGCCACCGGAACCCTGCCAGTAGATATCAATGGCCGTTATGAAGTTATTGAACATAACGTTTCCGGTGTGATTGATGACGTCACAATCAATCCTGGTGATCTAATTGTTGGCGACTCTGATGGTGTAACGATTGTTCCAGTTGCCGCAATTGATGCTGTGGTTGAACGCGTGATTGAGAAGAATTCGGGTGAGAACCAATTTAGAAAGGCGGTCAAAGAGGGAATGTCCCCTTCGGCCGCCTTTGCTAAATACGGTGTTCTATAACTTTTTTTGCGTTATCCCTTTAACGATCCTGATAGAAGTCCACGTAGGAAGTAACGTCCGAGGAAGACATAGACAATCAGAGTTGGGATTGAGACAATTAACGAAGCTGTCATGTTATTTCCATAGTAAACCTGATTACCGGATCCGGTAATGAAGTTAAGCGCGGTAGTTGCTACAGACAACTTAGGTGATCCGCCAGTCAGGAAGATTGCAAATAGGAAGTCATTCCAAGCAGAGGTGAACTGCCAGATAAGAACAACCACAAAGCAAGGAACAGATAGTGGCAAGATGATTGTGCGGAAGATGCGAACCATTCCCGCACCATCAACACGACCAGCTTCAATAATTTCATTTGGAATTGCCGCGTAGTAATTACGGAAGATCAAGGTACAAATTGGAATACCGTAAATGACGTGGGCGAAGACCAATACATAGATTGAACCAGTCAGATGTGCCCAGTGATTGAACTCGGTCAAAGGAATCATGATTGCTTGATACGGAATGAACATACCGAACAAAAATGTCGTGAAGACAAAGTTGGATCCCCTAAAGCGCCACTTAGCGAATACGAATCCGTTTATTGATCCGATGATCGCTGAGATGATCGATGACTGAACTACGAAAAATAGTGTTCTGAAAATTGAACCCTTTAGGTTGTCCCAAACTGGACCCCACGCAGCAAAGTTAGGATGAATCGGGAAGGCCCATGCTGCTGATTGAGAAACGCCTGTTACGCCTTTAAATGAGTTTGCCACCATGATGTAAATCGGTGCAATAGCTACCAATGTGAGGAAGCAAAGTCCGACATACTTGAAAACCAACCAGAATTGTTCGGCTCCGTTTAGTGATTGCTTATTGCGGGCAATATCTTTGGTACCCACGCGATCGAGAAGGTCGCTGCTCATTATTTTTGCTCCTCTGTCTTAACCACGTAAATCAAGTATGGGATAACCGCAACTGCGATTAGTACCAAGATAATCATCGCGATCGATGCTCCCTTGGCGTAGTTCTGGAAGTCGAAGATGACCTGCCACATATAGATAGCAAGCACCTTCGTTACATATGACTTTGAAGCGATACCGTAAATTAAATCGAAGACCTTCATCGAAATGTGGCCCAAGATAATTAGAACAGTCAGGAAGGTTGGCTTTAACTGTGGGAACAAGATGTGGCGATAAATCTTAGTTTCAGTCGCACCATCTACCCGTGCTGCTTCACGAAGGTCATCTGGAATCCCACGGAAACCAGCAAGGAAGAGTGCCATCACATAACCCGACATCTGCCAGATAGCTGGGAGGGCCATCGCATACATCGCGCCTTTTTCTGAGGAATACCAATTACTTTGTAGGAATCCTAAGTGAACGTCAAAGAAGATTTTATTTAGGCCGGTAGCTTTTCCGTCACGAGATGAGTCCATCAACCAACGCCACGAAGTTCCCATCGCGATAAATGAGATTGCCATTGGATAGAGGTAGATCGAACGGAAGAAGCCTTCGCCTTTTATGCCCTTTTCTAAGAGCAGGGCCATAATCAATCCGGCAAGGAGGGTTCCGACCATGAAAACAACAGTGAATTTAAGAAGGTTTTGGAAAGCGTGAACAAATTCTGGATCCGAGAAAAGGTCTCGATAGTTCTTTAAGCCAACTAATCCTTTAGCAGTCGTATATGAATTTGTTCGCTTGCCAAGGGATTCCTTAACGGTCCATCCGATCATTCCGTAGACGAAGACCGCCATTGCCAGAATTGAAGGAAGAACGAAGAAGAAACCGCCCCAAGGGCTTTGAACATGTTTCTTTGCTCTTACGGCCACTGATGTGCCTGCCTCTCAAAAAAATAAGGTGGTTCGGGGATACACACGAACTCTAGTGAGTTACTGCGAGATTTGTAAGGAAAACTTCAAAATTTACTTGAACTTAATGCAAATTCTGGTGGGGATTTCTCCCCACCAGAACTCTGCAATTTCTTGCTAGTTAGCGCTTAAAGCGGTAACTATTTTTACTTCAGATTAAGCAGCTTGTCCTGTTGCATAAGCAGCAACTAGATCCTTCAAGAAGCTTGAAGTTCCTGAAGCTGGTGCTCCTGCTTGGTAGAACTTACCAACTGCTGAATCGTAAGCTGCCATGAATGCATTGTTACCCATTACACCGTGAACGATTGAACCAGCTTGGGTATCAAGCTTGTGCCAATCCTTCATAGCAGATTGTAGGTATGAGTCATATAGCTTCGCATTTGAGTCGGTACGAACTGCAATAGAACCCTTCTTAGGGTTGAATGCATCTTGTCCTGCAAGTGATCCGCAAAGCTTCAACCATGCAATTGCTGCATCCTTATCTGGAGCACCCTTTGGAAGTGTGAACGAGTCAGACAACCACATGTAGTTCTTGGATGTTCCTGGAGCTGCAGCCCATGCGTAATCTACGCCTGGCTTGAAGCCTTCAGATTCCCATTGTGATGAAGCCCAGTCACCCATTACGAAGAAACCAGCTGTCTTAGCCTTGACGACCATGTCGCCTGCATCTGGCCAGTCAAGTGTCTTTGATGAGTTTCCGTAAGCAAGGATGTCTGATAGATCCTTAGCAGCTGTTGCTACTCCGGCTGAATCCCACTTGGTCTTTCCGTTGAATAGTCCAACGTAACCAGCGGTACCTAGATCAGCAAGAAGAATCTGATCAAATAAGTGAGCAATTGCCCAGTCACCGTTACCAGCTAGCGCAATTCCGTCGAATCCAGCAGCCTTGAACTTGGCAAGGTCTGTCTTGAATTCTGCGATTGTTGCAGGAGCTGAAGTGATTCCAGCCTTTGCAGCTGAAGCAGGTGACCACCATAGAACGTTTGCACGGTGGATGTTTACAGGTACTGAGTAGATCTTTCCGCCAACGGTAAGAGTCTTAATCAAACCTGCTGGGAAAACCTTGTCCCAACCTTGTTGCTTGTAAAGGAATGTTAGGTCTTGAACTTGACCAGCCTTTACATAAGAAGTTAGTTCTGCACCAGCGTGTGATTGGAAAGTATCTGGTGGATTGTTTGCTTGCATACGAGAAACTAGTACGCCCTTAGCATTTGTTCCAGCAGCGCCAGCTACAGCAGCGTTGATGAACTTTGTATTTGGGTTTTGCTTCTTGTACAACTTGATCATTTCATTTAGGCCAGCGAACTCTCCGCCTGATGCCCACCATGTAAAGATTTCAAGTTGCTTGTTTGTAGCAGCAGCTTGTGATGCAGGAACTGTTGAACCGATAAGTGCAACAGAAACCAAAGCAACAAGTGCTAGCTTAGTTTTCTTTAGGAGCATTCATATTCCATTCTCTACGTAGAAGTAGTATGTGTAGGACTCCTACACGAGACCTATCCTCGAACTTAAACGGGTTATGGTCAAGAAGGATGTCCGAAAACTTGGTAACGCTTTTGTTATAAATTTGGACAGGTCCAAGACCGGGAATTCAGCCCCAAATTAAATTAAAGAGCGGTCGAGCAGGTATTTCGGGGTGTAGCCAAAGGTCTTAATAAATAAGGAACTATCCAGGGGCGCCTGATGGCCACTGAAATCCCCCCGGAGCTCGGTCGTTGGGTGGTAGCTGCTCATCAACTTCTCAGTTACTTCTCGGGCCATGGTGTCTGGGGCGGCAAAGACATAAGCGCTAGAGCCTGAAACCTTCTTTGCTAGACCTGCTTCAAGGACGGCTTCGATCCCAGCCGTTGCATCGCGCAGATCTAAATAGGTCCATAAAATTTTGGCGACGATCCCTTTAGGGAAACGCGGATCTTCATTTAATACTTGGCCGGTATTTTCTAATTCAAAACGACGTGCAAGTTCTAAAGTCTTATCCGGCAAATTAGTCCACGGAAAACGAAGCGCTACAAATGCAGTGTCACACCGGCGAGACCACATTAAGGCCGAGAGTTCATTTACTTCTTTAGATAAGGCATAACTCTCTTCATAAATCATTGGGTGTTTCTCATCCACTGGGGCGTACACCGGAGATGTCCATTCATCAGAGTAGGCAAATCCATAAGCCGAAATACTTGAGGCATAGACAACGATCTTGCACTTTGCTTGGGCAGCTGCGGTAAAGACGGCAAAGGTTGAAACGGTATTATTTTTAAATACTTCATATTGGCGAACGTCGATTGGATTTGGAATCGCGCCCAGGTGCACTACGGCATCGGCGCCGGCAATCACGCTGTCGCAGAAAGCTAAATCAGTAAGGTCGCCATCTTTGCGATCAACGCCAATTACTTCATGGCCTTGCTCGGCTAAATATTTTGCAGTGGCGCTGCCAAGTAGACCAGCAGAACCGGTTACAACAACTTTCATGCAAACCTCTGTGAGAGGCCGCCATCGATAATCCAGTCGGCGCCATTTACAAAGGAGGCATCATCAGTCAGTAAGAAGGTAACTACCTTTGCGATCTCAGTTGGTTGTGCCATCCGGCCCATTGGTTGTACGGCAAGGGCCTCAGCTCGCTTATCTGGATTCTTTACGAAGTAATCCTCAACCATTGGGGTGAGCGTAAAGCCAGGAAGCACTGAGTTAACGCGGATGCCGTGCTTGGCCTCATCAAGTGAGAGGTTACGGGTAAGCCCGATAATTCCGGCCTTTGCTGCGGCATATGGGAAGTAATTCATATAAGACATTCGGGCGTGGATTGAGGAAATATTTACAATCGAACCAAACTTGTTTTTACGCATCGCCGGAAGGCATAACTTTGAGTTGGTCCAGACGCTTTTAAAATCTACATTCATAAAATCTTCCCATTCGGCCTCGGTCATCTCGACCGGATCGTTATAGGCATTGCGGCCGGCGTTATTGACTAGCCCGTAAACATCACCAAATTCTTTGGTGATTGCGGCAAAGACTTCTTGCATCGATTCGGTCTTTCCCACATTGCCCTTATGAAAGAAGGCGCGATGGCCTTGGCTCTTTAATTGTGATTCGTAGGCCTTACCTTTTTCTTCATTTAAATCGCAGAAGGAGACTTTGGCGCCAGCTTCCAGCGCATCCAAAACAATTGCTGCGCCAATTCCATCGGCGCCACCAGTCACATAAACGTGACGATCTTTAAGTTTCATTAGCGTCCCTTCGCAGCGATAAGCGCATTGTTGATGGCAACTTTAAAATCCGCAACCCTTTTAGCAATTTCGCCAACGCCGCCAGATGTGAGTGGTCCACCCAATCCAAAGCCCGAACATCCGGCTTTTACCCAAGTATCGATATCAGTGATGGCGACACCACCGGTGGCAAGCCACGTTTGAGAAGGAAATGGATCGCGCACTGACTTTAAATAGTTTGGTCCAAGGCTAGATGCTGGAAAGAATTTCAACATATCGGCGCCGAAGCGAATGGCATCTGCGATCTCGGTTGGGGTTGCAACTCCTGGAATAGAAATTAGTTCCGCCTTTTTCGTGGCTTGAATAACCTCTTTGGAGGNGTGCGGTGAGATTACAAATTTGGCGCCGGCTTTCTTGCCATTTTGTACATGCTTCTTACTCATCGCAGTGCCGAGACCTACCTGCACATTTTTTTTATTTGAAAATTCTTCAATCAAATCAAAGACATCAGGGGTTGTAGTTGTGAACTCAATTAATTCAACGCCAGCTTCGATCAACGCCTGGGCATACTCGCGACCTTCATTCGCGCTTTTGCTTCGAATGATTGCAACTAATCCGGAGTCAAAATTTACTTTGCTCATGCAAGTATCCCTTTCACGCCAATATTCCTTTAACCCCAGATGCCATTCCAGCCCAGTCCCCCATGGTAGCCGCGACCATTGCGCCGCATCTGCTTCCTTGTTTAATTGCTTGCCGAATATCTAGCCCGCCAAGTAATCCGCAGATCGTTCCGGAGATAAAGGCATCGCCTGATCCGACGGGATCGACGGTCTTAACAACCTCTGGCTCGAAGTCGAAGCGAACCCCATTATCTAAAACACGTACCAACTCCGGGCCAGCAGTCATGATCGCGGTTTGAATATTTTTCGAGGTCGCAATCCTTAAATTCTCATCCGGATCTTTACTTCCAAATACCAACTCATATTCATCAACGCCACCAGTAATTAAGCGCACATCTCGAGCAAGCTCTCGCAAAGTAGTTGATGCTTTTTCTGGGCTCCATAATTTGCGACGAATATTTAAATCAAAGCTCGTTTGTATCTGGTGCTTTCGCGCGATTGCCAGCGCATGTGCGACGCTATCGCGCGCCGAATCAGATAAAGCTACGGTTATTCCAGTTACGTGCAACCACCTGGATTTGGCAAGAATATTTTCATCGATATCTTTTGGTTCAAAGGTTGAGGCGGCGGCGCACCTGCGCAAGTAAGTCACATCCAGTGGCTCTTCTTGGCCGCGATTTCGAACTAAGGCACCTGTGTAATTTTCACTGCGAATAAAGGGGGTTGTATCGATCCCCTCACTTTGAAATTGCGAAATGACATTATCGCCAAGAAAGTCATCTCCTAATTTAGTGACGAAGTGAACATCGAGCCCAAGTCGCTTTGCCGCAACTGCCACATTCCCTTCAGCGCCTGCCGCCGACATCTCATACTTACGGGCGGTCTTAACCGAATCGGTATCGGATGACATGAAGAGCGCCATCGCTTCACCGAAGGTAAAAAGATCTGGCATCGTTTGGTACTACTTAATAAGTAGCCCGGCCTCCGGAAACATCGAAGGTAAATCCGGTGGTAAATGAACAGGCCTTTGATGCGGCAAAGGCGATTACTTCGGCAACTTCATTTGGTTCACCTAAGCGACCTACTGGAATTCGACTGACCATATATTTTTGAATTTCAGGGGTAACCGTCTCGTTGATCGGAGTTCGGATAACCGCCGGTGCGATTGCATTAATAGTTATGCCACTTGTCGCAACCTCTTTTGCCACGCCCTTTACATAACCAATGAGCCCGGCCTTGGAAGTGTTGTATGGAGACATGCCTGGATTACCTTCTTTGCCAGCAATCGATGCCAAGTGCACGATGCGACCGTATTTATTGGTGCGCATTGAAGGCAGAAGTGCTTGGGTCAACCAGATCGAACCAAAGAGATTGATGGTTAAAGTTTTATGAAAATCGTTCCAGTTAATTTCTTCGGTATTAGTACTTGTTGGTCCGGCAATTCCAGCTGAATTTGCGAGCGCATGAATCTGCCCCGCCTCATTTAAAATTTCGGCAATGACTGCATTGATCGCATCTTGCGAGGAGATATCTAAGACCTTTGTAACAATCTGGCCACCAGCTTTTTCGATGCCAGCTTTTTCGATGCCAGCCTTTGTTGCTGCCAAGCCGGCCTGATTTAGGTCGAGGGCGAAAATCTTGGCCCCTCTTGAAGCGATGAGTTCGGCGGCGGCCTTTCCGATGCCACTTGCGGCGCCGGTGACGATTACATTTTGGCCAGCGAAACTAGTCAGTTCAAACTCACTCATATTGGCCATAGTAACCGAGTGGCTTAATCCTTTATAGTCCCTATATGAAACCAGAGATTTGGGATGATCGAGCCTGTCAGGTTGGCGAAGGTCCAGTAGCTATCGGGCCAAATAATGAGTGGATCTGGTGGGTTGATATCTACACCAATCGCGTGCTCTTTAAGAATTTTGAGACTGGTGAGACCAACGGTTATGAGATGTCAGAGAATGTTTCCTTCGTTATTCCTTGCGCTGATTACAGCCACATCCTTGGCACGGCAAATGGTCCAGTGCGTCGCACTAAAGAAGGCGTGATCGCAACACTTCCGACTCGAAGTGATGTTCGCGGCCCTGATACTTTCCCAGAACGTTGGAATGATGCGAAGGTGGCGCCAGATGGACATCTATGGCTTGGTTCGATGCCTTATAACTGGGCGGATCATCCAAGCGCCTGTGGCCTTTACCGTTTAAGTAAAGATGATTTGAAGTTGCAGAAGAAGGTTGATGGCATCTCTCTATCAAATGGACTTGGCTGGACCAAGGATGGCAAGACCATGGTCTACATCGACACAATGGCTAAATCGATCGATACCTTTGATTACAACGATGGCGAAATTTCTAATCGCAAGGTGCGTTGGCGCGTTACCGATGATTCCCAAGGCCTGCCCGATGGTTTATGCATGGATGCCGAAGATGGCGTCTGGGTCGCCTTTTGGAATGGTGGCGTACTACGTCGCTTCGATAAAGATTTCAACTTAACCGACACTTTGGAAGTTGGAGTTCCGATGCCAACTAGTTGCGCCTTTGTTGGAAAGAATTTAGATACCTTAATTATTACCTCAGCCCACGATGGCGTAGAAAATCCTGGAAAGGATTGGGGTAAGACCTTCTCTTATCGTCCAAAGATTGGTGGCCTGCCACCGGTTCTATTTCCCGCATTTAAATAATTAAAATTTTAAGATAACTAACTCGAGAAGAAAGTAGATAAATGAGCAGCTGGCCAACGACGCGCGACCCACAAGGACCAATGAAGAAGTCAATCGCTCTTCTTGGAAAACAAGGCGTGCAGTCTCAAGATTCAGATGGTTTACCTGAATCGGAGAAACGATTTTCAGATGGGGCGCGTTGGAAGATTGAGATTCCATCAGTTGAAGGTCCAGCAGCATTTAAGGCAGTGCTAGATGAGGCAAAGAAGCGCAAGCTAACGATTCATCGCATCTCACAGGGCTCTGGAATTATGTTGCAAACCGATGATGAGATTAAAGAGATGGTCGCAATGGGCAAGAGCGAGAATATTGAAGTCTGCTTATTCGTCGGGCCACGTGCTTCATGGGATATCGGCAAGACTCCGGTCTCATCATCTGGCGCGGTTGCCTATCCATCCCTTCGCGGCGGCGATCAACTTCGCTACGCAGTTGAAGATGTATTGCACGCAACCGACCTTGGTCTTCGCTCGGTTTTGGTTGGCGATATCGGATTGCTCGATGTTTTAGGTAAGGCCAAGAAGAATGGCGATCTGCCAAGTGATTTAATTCTAAAAACCTCTGTTGCCCTAACCTGCAACAACCCAGCAACTGCAAAGTTAATGGAAGATCTCGGCGCATCGACGTTAAATCTTTCAACTGATCTTTCACTTCAACAGATTGCAGCTATCCGCGCGCAAGTAGATATTCCAGTCGATGTTTATGTCGAAGCGCCAGATGATTTTGGTGGTGCGGTTCGTCATTACGAAGTTCCGGATCTAGTTCGCGTTGCGGCGCCGGTCTACTTAAAGTTCACTATTCGAAACTCTCCTGGACTTTACCCAGCAGGTGGTCATATCCAAGGTTTGCTGGAATCCACTGCGCGTGAACGAGTACGCCGGGCAGCAATCGGACACTCAATGCTCACACGTTATGGCTTGGATAAGTAATGCCAAATCTATTGATCTTTGGTGCTACCGGAACTTTAGGTGGGGCAACTCGCAAAAAATATGAGGCCGAGGGCTGGAATGTAATTTGCGGAGTTCGCAAGGTCGTTGAAGATTGCGATGTGCTTTTGCCAATCTCTAAAGTTGGTTTAGATGCCAAGCTAATTGGCAAATCATTTGATGCCGTTGTCTTTGCCCAAGGCGATAACGTCAATGATTCAGTTATTAATGGCAAGCCCGAAGATTTGGCAAAATTATTTGAGGCCAATGTTGGATTTATCGCCAATACCGTCTCGGCCTTGATGGCTCATGACTTAATTGCGCACGGCGCCCGAGTAGTAATCATCTCCTCACTTTGGGAACAGCTAACTCGTCAAGAAAAATTCTCTTACTCCGTAACCAAAGCAGCTGTCGGCGGATTAGTTCGCTCAATGGCCGTTGATCTTGGTCGGGCTAAAGGAATTTTGGTAAATGGCATCTTGCCAGGGATTGTGAATAGCCCGATGGTCGCCCGAACCTTAAAGCCAGAGCAGATTGAAAATGTTTTAAGCCAGACACCGACCGGACAACTTCCAACACCGGAAGATGTTGCAAACTCCATCTTTATGTTGGGCTCCCCAATCAATACTGGTATCTCTGGTCAAAGTATCTTCGTTGATCGTGGTTTTAGTATCGCCAGAACCATCTAGTTAGTTATCTAAGTAATGAGCGCCCCTCTGTTAGATGAGACCTCAGTGGTCTCATATCTTCAATCTCGGGGGCTTATAAGCGGTAAGGCTGAAGTTGAAACCTTAACTGGCGGCGTCTCTTGCGTCGTGATTGCGGTTAAAACAAAGGATCAAAATTTAGTTTTAAAGCAGGCACTTCCCGAACTTAAAGTTGCCACACTCTGGCAGGCCGATCAACGCCGAGCAATTGTGGAAGCAAAGGCGATGGAGCTATTGCACTCCATAACACCGCTTAGCGTTCCGGAATTAATAGATTTAGATGAAGCCAATTTCACGCTAACCATGCAACGTCTGCCCGAGGATTGCACTAATTGGAAGGTCGATATGTTGGCCGGCACCATTCATCCAACAATTGCCGGTGAACTTGGTGGAATTCTGGCCGCCTGGCATAACTTTGGCGTAGCCAATAAGAGCGCGCGCGATGGCTTTATGGAAGATTCATTATTCGAACAATTGCGTGTAACACCGTTTTATCGAGCAGTTGCGCAAAAAAATATGGATCTGGCGCCACGAATAAATGAATTGATCGATGAGATCACTACCCAGAGAACGACCTTAGTTCACGGCGATTTCTCCCCCAAGAACATAATGATTACTTCAGAACTATCTCCAGTAGTCCTTGATTTTGAAGTTATGCATACCGGCAACCCAGTCTTTGATCTCGCTTTCCTTAGCGCGCATTTACTCTGCAAATATCTTCGCACAACAGATCAAAGGCAAAGGGATTTACTTGCGCAAAGCGCTACCAATTTCATAACTTCCTATCATGACAATGCTCAGATCGGAATTTCTAAGAATTTGCCGACCCATGCTGCGCTAATTGCCCGGGCTAGAGTTGAGGGCGTATCCCAAGTTAACTATCTAGATGAAGCAGCTAAAACCCGCGTTCTAGATATCACTTCAGAAGCCCTTTCAAATTCGCAAATGACCTTCGAGGAACTTTTCTCATGAGCATAAAATCTTTGGTGGGTTACCAAGTTCTAGATTCAAGAGGTCGCCCAACCGTTGCGGTCTCCTTAACCCTTAGTGATGGAAGTAGCCACACTGCTCGGGTTCCTTCAGGTGCTTCCACTGGTGCTCATGAAGCAAAAGAGTTACGGGATGCTGGCACCGCTTATGCCGATAAATTCTATGAAGGAAAGTCAGTTAATTTAGCCTGCGAAAATATTAATAAGATAATCGCACCAGAACTAATTGGTCTCGCCCCAGATCCTTGGGCGATAGATGTGATTTTAAATGGCTTGGATGGCACCCCAAATTTCTCTAAATTGGGCGCTAACTCATTACTGGCAATTTCATTGGCAGTCAGCAAAGCTGCAGCGGCAAAGGCCGGGAAATCCTTAGTCAGATACTTCCAACCAGAAGGCAAGTTATTAATTCCAATGCCGATGGTAAATATTCTCTCCGGCGGGGCACATGCAAATCGCACGATGGATATTCAAGATGTATTGGTACTTCCCAATGGGGCTTCATCATTCACCGAATCACTTTCGTGGATCGTTGCGATTCGAGAATGTGCGGCAAAAAATGGCGCAAAGTTTGGCACCACCCACTTAATCGCTGATGAGGGCGGGCTTGGTCTGCCCTTTGCCTCCATTGATGCGGCTTGCGAATTTGTAACTTCATGTATCGAGGAAGTTGGCCTCAAAGTAGGCACCCAGGTCAGCCTGGCTCTAGATATCGCCTCAACTCAGTTCTTTGATTCTGGGACTTATAGTCTGCCGACAATCAATCAAGAATTTACCTCATCTCAATTTGTAAAGTTCATAACCAAATTGGTTGCCGATCAGCCAATACTTTCGATTGAAGATCCCTTTGCCGAAGATGATTGGGCGGCGTGGGCTGAATTTACCGATAGCGCCCCGGCCTCACTTCAAATCCTCGGCGATGATTTATTTACGACCAACATCGAAAGGCTGCGCCGCGGTATTGGTGATAAATGTGCCAATGCGATTTTAATTAAGGTAAATCAAAATGGCTTGGTAACTCATACAAGAGATGTCTTGGCCACCGCGCAAAGTGCTAATTTCAAAACAGTTGTATCAGCCCGAAGTGGCGAGACTGAAGATTCTTGGCTGGCAGATCTTGCAACTGGTTGGCGCGCTAGCCAAATTAAAGTCGGCTCCACTCACGGCGCAGATCGCACCGCAAAATGGAATCGCCTACTTGAATTAGAAGTTACTGAAGCAACCGAATTCGCTAGGCCCTTCTAAATTAATTTAGCTAAATAAATTCAGAACTAGTGCGAGTGACGCGGAATATAACTTCCAGAACTTCCCCGAAGGAAATCTAAGTCCGCACCGACGTTAGCTTGTTCTACGGTTTCGTAGTACAACTTGCCCCAACCGCGGGTGTACTTAGGTTCTGGCGCCTTCCACTCTGCTTTGCGCTTTGCCATCTCTTCTTCTGATACGAGAATATTGATGGTTCGATTTGGCACATTAAGTTCGATCATGTCGCCAGTGCGAGCAAGAGCAAGTGGACCACCGACAGCTGCTTCTGGTGAAGTGTGCAGAAGAACAGTTCCGTAAGCAGTACCAGACATACGCGCATCAGAGATACGAACCATGTCGGTGATGCCTTGTTCTAGTAACTTGCGTGGAATTGGCATATTGCCAACTTCCGGGAATCCTGGGAATCCCTTTGGACCGGCATGCTTTAGAACTAGGACTGTGTCTTTTGTGACTGGAAGATTCATATCTTCTGAAGCAATTAAATAATCTTCAATCTCTTCAAAGACAAGAGCTGGACCAGTGTGAACCATAAGTTCCGGTGTTGCCGCTGAAACTTTGAGTACACAACCATCTGGTGCGAGTGATCCCTTTAGTACAACAATGCCCGAACCAGCCTTTTGGAATGGAGCTGATACCGGAGTAATTACATCCTTATTCCATGACTCTGCGCCATGGATATTTTCTTTTACGGTCTTACCGGAGACTGTGATGTGATCGGTATGCAACATACCTTCGATCTCTTTCATCACTGCAGGAAGGCCGCCGGCATCAAAGAACTCTTCCATCAAATATTTACCGGATGGCATTAAGTTAACTAATACTGGAACTTCGCGAGCCAGACTATCGAAATCATCTAGTTCTAGGTCAACACCAATACGTCCAGCAATAGCAAGTAGGTGAACAACTGCGTTGGTGGAACCACCAATTGCCGCATTTACCTTGATGGCATTTTCAAATGCCTCTCGGGTAAGAACCTTTGAAAGTTTTTGATCGTCATAAACCATTTGAACAATGCGACGGCCAGCCTCTTGGGAAGTTGAGAAGCGACGTGAATCCACGGCTGGAATTGCGGCAGAGCCAGGAAGTTGCACACCAAGTGCTTCAGTAACGCAAGCCATTGTTGATGCGGTTCCCATGGTCATGCATGAACCATTAGAACGAGCGGAACATGATTCCATTTGGAAAAATTCCTCGATAGATAATTTACCGGCGCGAATTTGTTCAGAGTATTTCCAAACCGCGGTGCCAGATCCAAGAGTCTCACCTTTGTATCGTCCGTTAAGCATTGGACCACCGGTAATCATCAAAGTTGGAAGATCAACTGATGCGGCGCCCATCAACATTCCTGGCGGAGTCTTATCGCAACCAGCAAGAAGGATGACCCCATCTAATGGATTGGAACGAATTAACTCTTCGGTCTCCATCGCAAGCAAATTACGCCAGAGCATTGTCGTTGGGCGTTGTACTGGTTCGCCGAGTGACATGGTTGGGAACTCAAGTGGAAAACCACCGGCCTCCCAGACGCCACGCTTTACTGCTTCAGCTACGCGATCTAAGTGTGCGTTGCAAGGATTTAATTCTGACCAAGTAGTTGCAATACCAATTACTGGCTTGTCGGAGAAAACTTCTGAGCCAAAGCCCATGTTGCGAAAGCGTTCGCGATAGATATAACCGTGCTTGCCCTCGGCCTTAAACCAGTTCTCACTTCTGCGGGCATATTCTTTTTCGCTCACGGATATCCAATCTCGGTAGAGTTCAAATTCTCGGTAATCGGGCAGTTATTTCTTGGTAGGCTCTGAATCTACTAAAAAGCTTGCTGAAAGGGAATGAGATGCGCATCGCACGACTCGGCGAATTTGAACGTGAAAAGCCAGCAGTAATCATTAGCGAAACCGAAGCAGTCTTCGTTGATGATGTGATCGCAGATTGGAACCGACCAAGCCTTGAGTCCGGCGCACTTGAGAAGGTTGCTGCCCTAGACCTCTCATCTCGCCCACGAGTAAAGATTTCAGATTTCCGAATCGGCTCACCAGTGGCCCGTCCAACTAAGGCACTCTGTGTTGGCCTTAATTACACCCAACATGCAATTGAAACTGGAGCAACTCCCCCAACCGAGCCAATCATCTTTATGAAGGCGCCAGATACCGTTATCGGCCCTAACGATGATGTGATCGTGCCGCCTAATTCTCTTAAGACAGATTACGAAGTTGAAATCTGCGTCGTTATGAAAAAGCGCGCCCTCTATTTGAATTCACCAGAAGAAGCTCGCGACTACATCCTTGGTTACACCGTTTCGCAAGATGTCTCCGAGCGTCACTGGCAGACCGAGCGCGGTGGCCAATGGGTAAAGGGAAAGTCTTTCCCGACCTTCAATCCAGTTGGTCCATGGATTATCACCACGGATGAAATGAAAGATCCACAAAATCTTCGTCTTTGGTGCAAGGTTGATGATGAGATGCGTCAAGATTCAAATACCAATGACATGATCTTTGATATCAACTACTGCGTTTGGTACATCTCACAAGTAATGGCTCTTGAAGCAGGAGACATCATCAATACCGGAACACCGCAAGGCGTCGGTATGGGATTTAAGCCAGAGAAGTACATCAAGGGCGGGGAAACCGTAGTGACTGGTATTGATGGAATTGGTTCCATCACCAATCACTTCAAGAATTACAAGGCTTAATTCTTTACCTTTCTAGAATGGGAAGGATGCAAGAATGAAGTACTCAGTTCCAGTCAAACTTTGGCTTGAGCAAGTTCCCCAATACATAATTCGCTTTGTACCTGAAGTTACAACGCAGACATATTGCTTCCCGTAAGGTGCGATAGTTCCAGCTGGACCAGTTGCTCCCGTTGCGCCTGTATCTCCTTTTGGACCAGTTGCTCCAGTATCTCCTTTTGGACCAGTTGCTCCGGTTGCGCCGGTATCGCCTTTTAGCCCTTGTGGGCCTTGAAGATGCCCAACATCATCCCAAGAAGTCGTCAATGTATTCCAAACCATTAGCGCACCATTAGCGACAATAATCCACGCATCACCGGGTGCCCCAATGAGCGATGCTGAAGTAAAAGCGGCGAGCGTTGCGAACGAACCTTTCATATTTACCGCAACACCAGGAATTCCTTGTGGCCCTGTTAAGCCAATGGCACCTTGAATTCCCTGTGGACCTTGTGGACCTAGTGGCCCCTGTGGACCTTGTGGTCCCTGTGGACCCGTCAATCCATTTAACATGGCAGTCGATTGCGTTGTTCCATCCGGAAATTTAAGCGCTCTTGCCAGTGTTAGATAACCACGATCACCAAGTGCACCAATCGTAATATCCTGTTCAGGCAACAAGGATTTAAGCCCGGTCTTGGTTAGTTGAATATTTCCAATTCGAAGTGAGTCTGTTCCATCTATTAAAAGTGCTCCAGCATTTACGGTTAAACCAGCCTGATTTCCAGTTACTTGATCTTGAATATAGAGCGTACCTGGGCCAAGTTGTAGCGACTTCCAACGTTTTTCAAACGTTCCAATTGAAAACTGATTATCTACCGTTGGAACGATATCTTCGCTGACTGCACTCCACTTTGTATCAGCGCCCGGAGCACCAGTAGCACCGCAATCTCCCTTTGCACCTGTAGCGCCAGTTGCTCCAGTGGTGCCGGTTTCACCATTCGCCCCTGATGCCCCAACTTTGCAAACCGCGCCAGCATAAGCGCCTCGAACCAATTCTTTAGAAATGAAGTGAGTCGTGCCGGTAGCTTCACTTAGGGCAAAACTTCCTGAAGCGGTTGCAAGGGTGAGCGAAACTAAACTGACTATCAGTAAAGCTTTTGAAGATATCTGTACTCTCAAGATGGAACTCCAATTCTAGTTATTTGACCGGTAAGTGCAGCCAAACTCAATGCTTGCCCCCTAATTGGGTCATAAATTTCAATTTGGTAATTAATTTTAGGAATTGCCAAATAAACATTTGAGAGTCGATTAGCCGCGTAAAAAACAATCGCCCCATCTGGATTTCGAAAGCCAACATTTCCAGCACTTGATGCCGCAATAATTGCATTGGTATAAGCATTATCTGATTTGTAAGTTGCAATCTGGCGGCTCGACCCTAAAACAGTTGTTTTTGAATTTTTAACGTCGATATATCTAATTATTGTTTGATCAGGACGTGAAGCATTTAGGGTATACAGAGCGCCTACTTTTGGGCCAGCCCAATAGGCAACTAATTTCTCATCCTTGACCAGCATCTCTAGTTGCGCTTGGGTCAACACAATTTTTGAATCTATTGCTTCGGCTCGCCATTGTGCAGCCCTATTTGCCTGCCCGCGTAAACCAAAGGTCGCAAATCCGGTAATTAGAAGGGAGATTAAAGTTAGAGAAATAACGATTTTTCGACGATTTGCTGATGGATTATTGCTTTGCGGAGTAGCTTCGATCAAATTTACCGTTTCCACAAAAGTAAAGGTATAAAGGGAATCTCGCAAATTCCTCACGCGAGTGTCACGAACTACTTACTTTTTGAAATATGTTAGGGTTCCCGAAAGATCTTTTCATTAGGTTTCAATAGCTGAGACCGTGCCCAGATCCGATGATGGGATAGGGGTGGCGCGATGGATTTTCCAGAACATGCAGTTCCACCCAATAATGTATTGCTGCTCGAAGACGATCCTGATGATCGTTTATCTGTGCGACTACACCTTGAGCTAATGGGCTTTGTCGTATATGACACCCCTTCTCCGATCGAAGCAAAAGAGATTTTCGAACAGCATGATTACAGTCTGGTCATCCTGCATTTAGGACACTCTCAATTGCAAAGTCTGGAAATCTGTCGATGGATCCGAGCCGCATCTACCGTTCCAATAATTATGCTTACGAGTCGAGATGAAGTTGTCGATGAACAAATGGTCATGCGAGCTGGCGCCGATGATTATGTCTCCAAACCAATCGAGAGCAAGATACTTACTTCGCGAATTACCCAGCAACTAAAGCGAGGTCAAACCCAGCGAGCACCTCGGGCTAACATTTTGACTTGGGGCACCATGCATATGGACCTGTCGCAACATTCCTTTAAGATCGGCGAGAATGTAGTTCAGCTAACAAATATGGAATATCAATTCCTACAACTCCTAATGGAAAACCCCCAAAGAGTTTTCTCACGCAATCAAATCCTTGAAGCAATTGGAGTTATGAAAGGTATTGGTACTGACCACATAGTCGATTCCCATGCCTCACGAATTAGAACCAAAATTCGCCAAAATGGCGGACCGGAAGTGATTGCGGTAATCCGAAGTGTTGGCTTTAGGTTGGCCGATCCACTTCCTGGTGAAATTTAAATTTAGTAGGCAACTCCAGAAGCAACCATGACATTTCCATATGCATGGAAATCTCCGGTGCGGATAACTCCGACCGCGCCATATGCCAGCTTCTTAAATTCTGCGTGTGGAAGTGGAATACATTCAGCCTTTGGCATGATTAAAGATAGTTCTGCCGCGCGGGCCTCTTTGCTTGGGGAGATCTCTTCGGCAAACCAGAATTGTTCAATTGGAAGTTCTAGGGTCAGCATCTTTAAGACATCTGGAACCTTTGGCAGGTTTGGTCCCATAGTTAAGTCGATACATGGAACGCCTGCTGGAATTGGGAAGCCGGCATCTGAAATAACGATGCGATCAAAGTGACCGGTGCGGGCAACCATTGCTGAAATATCGCGATTTAGGATTCCGGTGTACTTCATTTGCTTCTCCCCTTACTTATCTTTATTTATATTTATTTATTTTTATTTACTTGAGTTAATGAATGCTAGAACTTCTTCTGGCTTTGGTGAAGCCATCGCCGCACCTTTTCTGGTGACCTTAAGCGTAGCGGCATAGACGCCAAATTTGGCGGCTGTGAAAATATCTTCACCTAGTGCCAATCTGGCGGCAAGGTTTGCGCACATCGTGTCCCCGGCGCCAATTGTGTCGATTGCAGTCACTTCAGGCGCAGAGACGTATTCACTCTTTGCTCCATCCGTTACGAAACAACCTTTTGGCCCCAAGGTAATGACCACATATTTACAGCCAAGCATCTTCGAAAGCGCCTCTGCTTGCTCTTCTACCCCTTGCTTGATCCCGGTTAGCTCTTCGGCTTCACCTTCATTTGGGACTACAACATCAACCAAACCAATGTATGGATCTAGTGGCGCAATCGGCGCTGGAGTTAGCACGACGGTCACGTTATTTGCTTTAGCAATCTTAGCTGCGGCTACTGCGCCATCGATTGGGAGTTCTAGTTGAAGGAGCAAAATATTTGAATCGATAATGGTCTGCTTGTGGCGTTCTACATAAGCCGCATCACCACGATCATTTGATTGCGGAATAATAATTATGGAGTTATCGCCATCAGAAGTCTGAACCGAGATGTGACCGACGCCAGTTCCTAAATCGGTATGACGTTCGATATCGGAAGACTGCACGCCCTCTTCGTTAAATGCGCGCATGAAGTCATCACCAAAAGAATCTGTGCCCAAATTTCCAAGCATCGCAGATTGTGCGCCGGCGCGACCTGCGGCAATTGCTTGATTAAATCCCTTGCCACCGAGAGCAATGGAGAAGCTCTCACCGCGAATAGTTTCACCAGATTTTGGACGTCGTGGCGTATATGCAACTAGGTCCATCATAAAACTGCCGAGCGTTACTACCTTTGGCGTCATTTGTTGGTGGCCTTGCCAAGTGATCCACCTGGGTGGCGTTTACCAAAATCTGCTGATGTGAAATTCTTATGTTCCATAAGGGCGCTAGCCAAAGCATCACCTAAGGCAATTGTTAAAGTTGTTGATGTTGTTGGGGCAAGATTTAGTGGATCTGCCTCTTTATCAAATGCAATATTTAAAAGTGCATCCGCGGTCGTAGCAAGAGAAGATTCATGTTTTGCGGTAATTGCAATTACTTTATTTCCCCATTGCTTTGCCATCTTGGCAATAGCCACAACTTCTGTGGTCTCACCGGAATTTGATATTGCGATTAATAAATCATCCGGGGTTAGGGCGCCGGAGTCACCATGAAGGGCATCTGCGGCATGCATGAAAAATGAAGGTGTACCAGTGCTTGCCAAGGTAGCGGAAATCTTTGCGCCCACTAGTCCTGATTTTCCAAGGCCGGTGATAACTACATGACCTTTAACATTTACTAATAAATCCAGAGCGTCAGATAACTTTTCATCTAAGCCATGCGAAAACTTCTCAAGCGCTGCAATCTCAGTAGTCAGCGCATTTCTTGCCGCAGCAAGTGCATTGGTTAGGTCAGCCATTAGATCGCATCCTTCGTGATAACTCCATTGACTGTGCGCGCAATCTTCCATGGATTAGCACTTTGCAGAGCTGGTGAAAGAAGTTCATCAGAGAATCCTTGATGAGCCACAGGGCGCATAAAACGATAAATTGAATCCAGTCCCACTGAAGTTGTGTGACTTGAAGATGATGGCCACTGACCGCCATGTTGCATTGCTGCGGTGACAGCTACCGCTGTTGGGAAACCATTTTGAATAACTCGGCCCGCAATCTCACCAAGGGCATCCACAATTTCTTGCACTTTCTCACCGGCAACTAGGTGAAGGGCGGCGCAGAGCTGGCCTTCCATTGATTTAGCAACCTTTGCAAAGTCATCAAAATCAGCGCGAATTATTACTGTGGTGGGACCAAAGTGTTCTTCGAGTAATTCACCATTTGCCTTGGCCCAATCAACAACAAAGACGGTGGGTGTAACACCAAAGCCAGAGCTATTAGCTTGGCCTGCAAAAACTCCTAGCTCACCGCTCCTTGAGAGATTTGAAATCGCAGCGGAATAACGATCGGCGATACCCTTATTTAAAAGAGGCGCCACTGCAAGAGTTGCCAAGTACTTTTCAACTTCAACAATAAAGGCATCGCCTTCGATGCCATTTGGCACAACCAAGATTCCAGGTTTGGTACAGAACTGACCTGAACCAAGCGTTGCTGAATCTAGCGCAGCCTTAGCTTGATCGACTGCTTTATCTTTAAGTGATCCAGGAGTAAAGAAGACTGGATTTAATGAACCCATTTCGGCAAATACTGGAATAGGAATTTCGCGCTTTGCGGCAATTTCAACTAACAACTTTCCAACCATTCCAGAACCGGTGAAACCGATTGCAGTAACTGATGGGTGTTTGGCAATCACATGGGTGATCTCTGGATTTAAACCTTGAACCATTGAGAATATTTCAGCCGGCATGCCTTCTGCCACTAAACCAGCTACTACTGCCTCATGCATAATCTTGCAGGTATTTGGATGTGATGGATGTGCTTTAACAATTACCGGACATCCAGCAGCTAATGCGGATGCACTATCGCCACCGATTACCGAGAAAGCAAATGGGAAATTGCTGGCCGCAAAAACACCAACTAGGCCAAGTGGTTGGTTTGCTTTGCGAATATCAGGACGCGCAGCTGGCACCCAATTTGCATCTGGGAGATCGATAATTGCTTGGTAATGAACACCTGACTCCACCAACTTGGCAAATTGTTCAAGTTGGAAAACTGTTCGAGATAGCTCGCCAGTCAAACGACCATTTGGTAGCGCCGTCTCTTTCATGGTTACTTCAATTAGTGCCTCGCGCTTTGCTTCTACCTGCTTTGCAATACTGCGCAAGATTGCCGCGCGCTTTTCTGGGGATGTGGCACCGAAGGTTGCTTTTGTAGCTGCTGCCTTTTCGATGATCGAATTAATTTCACCAGTGGTGTGCTCAGTGAAGTTATCTCCGAATGGGGTGCCAGTTGTTGGGTCAATTCCTTGGAAAGTTGCGCTCATGCCTAAAGCCTACAACCCGACCTTGGATCCTGTTTCAAATTTCTATTCGATAGCTGAAGCAAATTGCGATGCATACAGGTTGAAGTAGAAGCCCTTCTTGGCCATCAGTTCTTCGTGGGAACCCTGCTCGATCAGCGAACCTTTATCCATAACGAGAATTGTGTCGGCATCTCGAATAGTCGAAAGACGATGGGCAATAACAAACGAAGTTCGCCCGACGCGCAATTTAGCCATGGCTTGTTGCACCAAAACTTCGGTCCGCGTATCAACCGACGATGTGGCTTCATCAAGAATTAAGATGGCAGGGTCAGCCATGAAGGCGCGGGCAATTGTTAGAAGCTGGCGTTCGCCGTTTGAAATGGTTGCATTGTCGTCAGTAAGCAAAGAGTCGTATCCATTTGGCAAAGCGCGCAAGAAGTGATCAATATTTGCTGCTTTTGCTGCTTCAACCACTTTCTCGTGAGAAGGATCAACGCTTCCAAATTCAATATTTTCACGCATGCTTCCAGTAAATAGCCAGGTATCTTGCAGAACCATTCCAAATTGACGACGAAGGTTATCTCTAGTTAGGTCACGGGTATCGATTCCATCTAAAGTTATTCGCCCACCATTGATTTCATAAAAACGCATAATCAAATTAACAAGCGTTGTCTTTCCGGCTCCGGTTGGTCCGACTATCGCCACGGTCTGTCCTGGCATCACAATTAAATTGAAATTTTCAATGAGCGGTTGATCGGCAACGTACCTAAATGAGACATCTTCGAAGGCAATCGCGCCGGTGGAACGACCAATCGTTTTACAATCGACTTTATCGGCAGATTCTTCCGGGGCATCGAGTAATTCAAAGAGGCGCTCAGCAGAGGCGACGCCAGATTGGATCGTATTCATCAACCCTGCAATCTGTGCAAGTGGCATTCCAAACTGGCGCGAGTATTGGATAAATGCTTGGACATCTCCAAGTGACATCGTCCCGGTAGCAACTCGATACCCGCCCAATACAGAAATTCCAACATAAATTAGATTTGAGATTAACTGTGTCGATGGTTGGATAATTCCTGACATAAATTGTGCGTTGAAGCTCGATTCATAAAGATTCTGATTTAACTTATTAAAATCGGTAACCGCTTGTTTTCTGCGGCCGAATACTTTAACCAATGAGTGACCGGTGTGCATCTCTTCAACGTGGCCATTTAACTTGCCAGTCCAATCCCATTGGGCAATAAATTGCTTTTGCGAAGCCTTGGCAATACGAATCGACGCAAACATAGAAAGCGGAATTGCAATCACTGAAATTAGTGCTAATTCCGGACTGATCCAGACCATCATTATCAGAACAGAGATGATGGTCAAGAAGGAGTTTAAGATTTGAGATAGTCCTTGCTGCATTGAGTTAGAGATATTGTCGATGTCATTAGTAACACGACTCAATAAGTCTCCACGCGATTGGGTGTCAAAATAACTAAGCGGAAGTCGTCCTATTTTCTCTTCGGCTAGACGACGCAATCGATAGACAGTCTTCTGTGTTACCCCAGCCATCAGATAAGCCTGCGCCCACATGAATAAGGCAGAAACCACATAAAGTGCTAAAGCTAAAATCAAAATTTTACTAATTGCTTGAAAATTAATTCCATGTCCAGGAACAACCGAACTCTTGTTTAACATATCGGCTAAGCGACCTTCACCGCGGGCTCGCAGCCCTGCGATCGCCTGTGCTTTCGTGACAATTTCTGGAATTTGTCGACCAAGAAAACCGTAGAAAATGTAATTAGTAGCTCGACCTAGAATTTTTGGACCAAATGCACCTATGGTGACGCTGGATGTGATCAAAATAAAAACTAAAACGAGGGACTTACGTTCCTCGCCAACTTCTTTCAATAGTCGACGAAATGAACCACGGAAATCTTTTGACTTAGTGGGGGGCGCCCCAAACATTCCACGCATTGGGCCACCACCTGGAGCTGCAGAAGCTGGCCGGCCACTTCCACCACTACCTGGACGCATGGTGCTCATGCTGCCTCCTCTGGACTCAACTGCGAAAGCACGATTTCCTTATATGTTTGGCAGGTTTCCATTAGTTCATGGTGCTTACCGATGCCAGCAATCTTTCCGGCATCCAAGACAATTATCTGATCAGCTTCCAAAATCGTACTTACCCGTTGGGCAACGACGATTAAAGTCGAATGGGCAGATGCATTCTGCAAACTAGCTCTCAGTTTTGAATCAGTTGTGTAATCAAGTGCAGAAAAACTGTCATCCAGCAAATAGATCTGTGGATTTTTAACGATGGCGCGAGCAATTGATAATCGTTGTCGTTGTCCACCAGAGAAGTTGGTTCCACCTTGCGCAACAGCGGCCTCTAACTTGTCTGTTCCATTTCCTACAAAATCAATGGCCTGTGCAATTGTTAGCGCGCGATTCATTTCTTCTTCCGAAGCATCCGCCTTCCCATATTTCAAATTAGAGGCGATGCTTCCACCAAATAGAAAGGCCCTCTGTGGGACCAGGCCAATTTCCGACCAAATACTTTCAAGCGACTGTTCCTTAACGTCTATTCCATCAATAAGGACTTCGCCACTCGTGACATCGATAAATCTCGGAATTAGATTGAGCAAGGTTGTCTTACCACTGCCAGTACTTCCTATGATCGCAGTAAATTGTCCCGGCATTGCTGTGAAGGTAATTCCTGAGAGGATGGGGTGCTCGGCTCCCGGATAGCGAAACTCAACATCCTTGAATTCAATTACGCCGGTCCGCTTGGCCGGAACCTTTGGTGAAGTCGTATCGATAACTGAAGACTTTGTATTCAATACTTCCTGAACTCGCTCGGCGCTTGCTTGAGCTCTCGGAATCATCAACGACATCATCACTGCCATCATTACGCTACTTAAGATAAGCATTATGTAGGAGAGAAAGGCTGTGAGATTCCCGATAGGCATGGATCCGGAATCAATCAATTTGCCGCCAAACCATAGAACCGCAACACTAGTTAGGTTAAGGATCATCATCAAGAGCGGGAACATAATTGCGAAGGTTCTGGTAACCGAAAGAGTAGTCTTCATCAAATCTGTACTTGCTTCCGCGAATCGTTCTTCCTCGTAACTCGTTTTCACAAAAGCCCTAACTACACGAACCCCGGCGATTTGTTCACGAAGTACTAAATTGATGCGATCGATTTTTTCTTGCATCACTTTAAATAATGGAACCACCCGACGAAGTAAAAGGTAGATAATGCCGCCCATTAATGGAACTACAACTATTAGCAACTCTGAGAGCTTCGTATTAGTACGAAGGGCCATAATCACGGCACCGATAGCCGTGATTGGAGCTGAGACCATCATGGTCAATCCCATAAACAACACCATTTGAATTTGTTGAACATCATTAGTATTTCGGATAATTAAAGATGGTGCCCCGAATTGATTGAGTTCTCTAGCCGAAAAATTCTCAACGGTTGAAAATACTTCGCTACGTAAGTCACGACCAAAAGCCATAGAAACTCTTGCTGCAAAAAAAGCGAGCAAAACCGAGGCTCCCATTACGAGAGCGGATGAAGCCAGCATTATTTGGCCGATATGCCATATATAAGAAACATTACCTTTGGCGACGCCACCATTAATTAAATCGGCATTGAGATTTGGAAGATACAGGTTAAAGATCGCTTGAATTAAGAGCAATAGCATTACAAATAAAACCTGGGCTCGATATGGCTTTAAATACTTACGCAATATAAGTGTCAGCAATTTTCATTTCCCTTCATCTAATAAGACTACTCCTCAATCATCATTCCACTTGCAGATGGGGCTACTTCAAAACTATTTACGCCTTGCAGTAGTAAAACGAGGCCGATCGGTTAAATCTTTATGAAGGGCAATTGATTCAAAATCTTTGCTCAGTTCTGAAGCAATTAGCGGGCCCTGCAATTCATTGTGCTCGATAGCAAAAAATCCACCACTCTTCAAAAGTCGGCTTGCGGCTTCAATAAATTCAAGTGGAATCGCCATGCCATTTACTGGCCCACCAAAGAGTGCCTCGGCCGGTTCAAAGATTAATTCTTGTGGAATATTTGCACCATCAGGTAAGTACGGTGGGTTAGCGACAACGACATCGCACTTAATTCCTATTAAAGCGCTCTTTGCATCAGAGTGAAGGATGCGAATATTTTGATCATGCTTTTCGATATTGCGCTTTAACCAAATCAAAGCATCTTCGGATTTCTCAACGGCAATAACATGAACTTCTTTTTTACCAATGGTTTCGCTAGCAATCGATATAGCAATGGCGCCAGTTCCAGAACCTAGATCAACCACACTTATTGGTTCAGCGAAGGTACCTAATTGATGCAGAACTTCATCAACCAAGATTTCAGTCTCGGGCCGCGGGATTAGAACCCCAGGACCGACCTCATATTCCAAATATCTAAACGGCGCATTTCCCACAATATATTGCGTTGGTTTTCCAGAGAGTCTTTCGGCAATTGCTTTTGTAAAAAGTTCTTTGATTTCGATCTCTTGATCCGTTTCAATTTCAATTACACGTGAATGTAACTCCATCCGATTAATTCCGAGGATATTTGCCAAGAGAAGTTCGGCATCAACCGCCCCAATATTCTTGGTGGCTAATTGTTCCTTGCCAAATATGAGAAGTTCTTTAGCCAGCACTTTGCGAGAGCTTTGCTAGCTTGTCAGCTTCAAGGAGTGCATCAATTACTGGATCTAACTCCCCATTTAGCACGGCATCTAAATTGCTAGATTTGAAGTTAACTCGGTGATCGCTGAGGCGATTTTCTGGAAAGTTGTAAGTACGAATACGTTCAGATCGATCAACGGTACGAACCTGTTGCTTTCGTGCGGCAGCTGCTTCAGCATCTGCTTGCTCTTGCGCATGGGCTAGGAGTCTGGCCCGCAAGATACGCATCGCGGAATCTTTGTTTTGCAATTGTGATTTCTCGTTCTGGCAGGAGACAACAACTCCGGTTGGAAGGTGAGTAATTCGAACCGCAGAGTCAGTGGTGTTAACAGATTGACCTCCGGGGCCCGAAGAGCGATAAACATCAATGCGTAAATCTTGTTGGCGAATTTCGACATCAACTTCATCGGCTTCGGCAAGAATCAGTACGCCTGCCGCTGATGTATGAATACGTCCTTGGCTCTCGGTCTCTGGAACACGTTGTACGCGGTGGACGCCACCTTCGAATTTCAGTTTTGCATATGGCGATTGGCCGGGTTCGGCAACGCCCTTTGATTTAACCGCCATCGAAATTTCTTTATAGCCGCCCATTTCTGATTCGGCATAGTCAATAATTTCGCATTTCCAATTATGTTTTTCGGCATAGCGTTGATACATACGAAGTAGATCGCCGGCAAATAGCGCCGACTCATCGCCACCAACACCGGCTTTAATTTCCAAAATAACATCGCGATCATCATTTGGATCACGCGGAAGTAACAATTCTTCTAACTTTGTTTCAGTCTCAGCTAACTTATTTTCAAGAGCTGGAATCTCACTTGCAAAATCAGGATCATCGGCGGCCATCTCTTTACCGGCAGCTAAATCATCTTGGGCAGATTTCCAGGCGCGATAGCCAGCAATAATCGGTCCCAGGGCGGCATAACGCTTACCAAGTTGGCGGGCCTTGCCTTGATCTGCGTGAATGGCGGGATCGGCCATCTGCTTTTCAAGTTCTTCGTACTCAGAAAGCAGCGCTGGCACTTTTGGGAAACGATCTTCTGTTGCCATTGCTACTCCTCTCGTTGAATCTCTTAATCTAGAAAGTTCTTAATATCAAAATAAAAAGACCGCACCTAGCTCGCGCATAGCGAACTGGGTACGGTCTTTAAAAAAGCTAGTTAGCGGTCTTCTTGCCGAAACGCTCTTCGAACTTCGCTACGCGGCCACCAGTATCGAGGATACGTTGCTTGCCGGTGTAGAACGGATGGCAGACAGAACAAACTTCAACATAAATTGAGCCAGATTCTTTTGTGCTGCGGGTTTGGAAAACTTCACCGCAACCACAAGTAACTGTGGTCTCTACATAATTTGGGTGGATCTCTGACTTCATTTATATCTCCTTGTAATGACTGGGTCGGCTTTCGACGTGAACCAGTCCTTCTTTGCTCGGATCGGAAGTTTAACCCGTACGGGCTAAATTAAGAAAATTAGCCTTCTTTTGTGCTTGGAGCTGCAGCGGATAGGCCACCTTCAGCGTTAGTTGTCTTCTGGATCTGCATCAAGAATTCAACATTCGACTTAGTGCCCTTCATGCGCTCAAGCAATAGTTCGAGTGCTTGTTGTGGCTCAAGTGCGTGCAATACGCGACGAAGACGCCAAACAATTGAAAGTTCCTCAGTTCCCATAAGGATTTCTTCCTTACGAGTTCCAGATGCGACAACATCAACCGCTGGGAAGATACGCTTATCTGCGAACTTACGGTTAAGAATCAATTCCATATTTCCAGTTCCCTTGAACTCTTCAAAGATAACTTCATCCATCTTTGAACCAGTATCAACAAGAGCTGTTGCAAGAATTGTTAAAGAGCCACCGTTCTCAACGTTACGGGCGGCACCGAAGAATTTCTTTGGTGGATAGAGCGCTGCGGAATCAACACCACCAGAAAGAATTCGACCAGATGCTGGGGCGGCGATGTTGTAAGCACGACCGAGACGAGTAATTGAGTCAAGAAGAACAACAACGTCATGACCTAGCTCTACTAAACGCTTAGCGCGTTCGATCGCGAGCTCGGCTACAGAAGTGTGGTCATCTGCTGGGCGATCGAAAGTTGAAGCAATAACTTCACCCTTAATCGAACGCTGCATATCGGTAACTTCTTCTGGACGTTCATCAACTAGAACAACCATCAAGTGACACTCTGGATTGTTAGTTGTGATCGCGTTAGCGATTGATTGCAAGACCATGGTCTTACCGGCTTTAGGTGGCGAAACAATAAGTCCGCGTTGACCCTTACCGATTGGTGAGATCAGATCAATTACACGAGTTGTCAGAATGTTTGGTTCAGTTTCAAGTCGCAAACGCTCTTGCGGATAGAGCGGAACCAACTTGGCAAATTCAATGCGCTCCTTTGAGGTCTCAGGATCTGCGCCATTTACTGTCTCAACGCGGACTAGTGCGTTGAACTTTTCTTTGCGTTCGCCTTCGCGAGGTTGGCGTACCGAGCCTGTGATGACATCGCCTTTGCGTAGGCCATATCGACGAACTTGTTGAAGCGAGACATAAACATCGTTAGGGCTTGGCAGGTAACCACCAGTGCGAATAAATGCGTAGCTCTCGAGAATATCTAGCAATCCACCAACAGGTAGCAAGACATCATCTTCAGAAATTTGAATTTCGCGTTCTTCCCGATTTCCGCGATCACGGAAACGATTATTGCGATCTCCCCGGTCACCACGGTCACGTCGGTTATGACGATCACTGCGGCCGCCTCGATCATTACGATCTGAATTATTGCCAACCCATTCCTTCTTATTTACATCAGCATCTGATGCATCATTTGGATTTGAGCCTTGGTTCTCGCCATCATCATCGCCATCTTGATCTGATTGCGAATTGGATTTATTTGAATTCTTATTGCCACCCTTGCGACGGGCATCTCTCTCAGCGCGCTTTGCTTCGCGTTCAGCCTTTGCAGCTTCGCGATTTGCGGCTTGGAGATCGGCGATTGCACTTACTAGGTCGCCCTTTTTCATAGTTGCGGCATCTTCAATTCCCAATTGCCCTGCAACCTTCTTCAACTCTGGAAGAAGCATCGCGGAAAGTTCGCCGTTATCTTTTGCTGTTGCCATATTTTTGTCTTTTATCTTTTCTAAATGCTCGTTAATTTACTTAATTAACAAGGTAATTTGATTTTATATTTTTATGATTATCTGGATTATTTACCGAATATTTCTCGGCTTTCCCGATAGGAGAAACTTAGCATAATCCCCGAAAAGTTGGCAAAACTAGGCTTATTCAACACCGAGTGGCGAAATGGCTACTTTCTGAGCGGTAAATGAGCCAGCCCCAACCTTCATAATCTCTTCTACTTCAAGATCATCCATTGTGTGTAGGACTAATACTGATGGACCAGCACCAGAGACCATTGCTGCTACGCCCGCTGCGCGAAGTTTATTAACTAGTGCCAAAGTCTTAGGCATAGCTTCGGTGCGATACTCCTGATGAAGTAAATCGGTGGTTGCTTCTAATAATAAATCCGGACGTGATTGCAATGCATGCACCAATAACGCGGTACGCGCCGAATTTAGCGCTGCATCATGATGTGAAATTGTTTCAGGTAATAATTTACGTGCCTTTGAAGTTGCTAGGTGCGCTTCTGGAACAAAGATAATCGCCTTAATTCTAGGATCGACTTTGGTTGCAACCGCATGACCAATTTGCGAACCTATTGAATCGGTACTGGTCCAAGCAATCGTCGCACCTCCTAAAACCGCTGCTCCGACATTATCTGGATGTCCCTCTAATTCACTTCCGAGTGAGATTAAATCTTCATCGGTCATCAATTGTTCGCCGCCAAGGACAAGCGCTCTTGCTAAGGCTAAACCACCAACAATTGCTGCGGCAGACGAACCAAGACCACGACCGTGAGGAATGACATTCAATTGACGAAGTGCGATTCCACGCGCCTTATTGCCGGTGAAATCTTTTGAGCCCATATGCTCAAAGCCGCGTAACATCGCGCGAATAACTAAGTTGTTCTTATCTTTCTTAACATCATCTGCACCTTCACCGGAGATATCGATATCAAAGCCCGGTTCATCAAGAATTTGTGCTGCATAGCGATCGCGCATATCAAGGGCTAAACCAAAGCAATCAAAGCCAGGTCCTAAGTTTGCACTAGTAGCCGGAACGCTGACCTGAACCATGGCAGCTTTAAAATTTAAACGCGCGGTTGGGTTTGCCATCTAGATCAATCCGATTGCTCGGGCCGCACTTTTAACATCAACTGAAATAACGGTTGGGGCTGCGGCGTGATCTAAAATCCAATTAACATCTTTCAAACCATTTCCGGTCACGGTGATAACAATCTTCTTGCCCTTTGGAAGTTTTCCTTGTGATTGCTTCTTTATTAAGCCCGCAATTCCGGCCGCGCTAGAAGGTTCGACGAAGACGCCTTCCTTTGCTGCAACTAAACGGTATGCCGCCAAAATTTCTTCATCAGTAACGCTATCGATTAAGCCACCAGAAGTATCACGTGCTTCAATCGCTTGTTTCCAAGATGCTGGATTTCCAATTCGGATCGCGGTTGCAATTGTGTCTGGTTCTTTAACAACTTCGCCGAGAACAATTGGCGCAGATCCCGCCGCTTGAAAGCCCCACATCTGTGGCAACTTTTTCGAAACTTTATCTGCGTAGTACTCCTTGTAACCCTTCCAATATGCGGTGATATTTCCAGCATTGCCCACAGGTAAGACATGGAGATCTGGCGCATCACCCAACATATCTACGACTTCAAAACTAGCCGTCTTCTGTCCTTCAATTCGAAATGGATTAACTGAGTTAACTAAAGCAACTGGATAGTTATCGGAAAGTTCGCGCGCCAGAGTTAGGCAGTCATCAAAGTTTCCTTGAACTTGCAGCAAAGTTGCACCATGCGCAATCGCTTGCGCCAATTTACCCATTGCAATCTTTCCATCTGGCACCAATACAACCGGACGCATCCCAGCCTTTGTTGCATATGCTGCAGCTGATGCTGAGGTATTTCCGGTTGATGCGCAAATAACCGCCTTGGCCCCATCTTCTAAAGCTTTCGACATTGCCATAGTCATTCCGCGATCTTTAAATGATCCGGTTGGGTTAGCGCCTTCGACCTTTAACCAAACTTCGTTATCCAACATTTCCGAGAGCACGCAGGCAGCGACTAATGGAGTTCCGCCTTCGCGAAGTGTTACCACGGGAGTCTTTTTAGAGACAGGAAGGCGATCGCGATATTCCTCGATCACACCGCGCCATTGATGTGCGCCCTTCTTCTTAAACAGACTCATGCGATGGTTCCTTCCACGCGAATCACACTAGTTACATGCTTAACCGTATTTAAAACTTCAAGCTGTTTAACAGTTGCCGCCAGCGCTGACTCATTTGCTGGGTGCGTTAGGACTATAAGTTCGGCATCTGGACCGCGACCATCTTGGCGCACAGTCAAAATCGAAACATCATTTGCTGCAAAGACATTAGCAACCGAAGCAAGTACACCTGGAATATCTTGTACATCCATCCGAATTGAATAGCGAGTGCGGGTGGCACTAATCGGCGCAATCTTCATATGCGCATAATCTGTTTCAGTAGGTCCGAGGCTTCCTTCATTTCTATTACGAGCAACGGCAACTAAATCACCGAGGATTGCAGAAGCGGTTGGGGTACCACCGGCGCCACGGCCGTAAAACATAAGTTCGCCAGCAGATTCACATTCGACGAATACGGCATTAAAGGCCTCGCGAACAGCGGCAAGTGGATGGGTGCGTGGAATCAAAGTTGGGTGAACTCGAACCGTGATCGTTTCGCCATCTTCATTTGCTTCTGCAATTGCCAACAACTTAATGGTGAAGCCCATCTGCTTTGCCACCGAAATATCATCGGCGGTAATCGCGGTAATTCCTTCACGGTAGACATCGACATCGGAAACATCGGTATGGAAAGCCAGGCCAGCCAAGATGGCAGCTTTTGCTGCGGCATCAAAGCCTTCGACATCAGCCGTGGGATCTGCTTCGGCATAACCAAGCGCTTGTGCTTCCTTTAGCGCAGACTCGAAAGTTGCACCAGTTTCATCCATCTTGGTGAGGATGTAATTGGTCGTGCCATTAACAATTCCCATAACGCGTTCGACATGATCGCCAACAAGCGACTCAGCCATTGGGCGAAGAATTGGAATTGCCCCGGCAACGGCAGCCTCGTAATACAAATCAACATCGGCTTCATCAGATGCGTGGAAGAGTTCCCAGCCATGCTTTGCAAGTAGCGCCTTATTTGCAGTCACAACGGCCTTGCCATTTTTCATCGCCGAAAGAATTAGTTGATGAGCTGGATCAATACCGCCCATTACTTCAATAACTAAATCGATATTTGGATCTTCAACAACTGATTTGAGGTCGGTGGTAAATAGATCTGATGGAATTCCTGGGCGAACCTTCTTGGCATCTCGAACGGCGATCTTTACCAACTCTAACTTTGCGCCAGATCGGGCCGATAAATCTTCGGCGTTTGCCACAAGCAGGCGGGCAACTTCACTTCCGACAATGCCGCAGCCAAGCATTCCTACTCTGAGAGTTTTTCCATTGGCGGCCATGGGCCTATTCTCCCCTATTTTTTAGGTGGCTCGCGCCGTATTTCTAGCGAAACTAGATTTTTCGCGGACTTTCTTTAACATCAAGGGCCAATAAATCATCTTGCGTTTCACGGCGCACGATTACGCGGGCAGTTCCATCAACAACGGCCACAACAGCAGGACGGGGTACATGGTTGTAGTTGCTGGCCATACTTCGGCCATATGCACCTGTTGCCGGGATTGCTAGTAAATCACCAGGATTTATATCTGATGGAAGATCAATTTCGCTTATCAAGATATCGCCGCTCTCACAATGCTTACCAACTAATCTTGAAGAGGTAGAAGTTGCCTTTGATGTGCGGTTGGCAAGTATCGCAAAATATTGTGCGCCATAAAGCGCTGGTCGAATATTTTCACTCATTCCACCATCGACTGCGATGTAGCGACGGGCGGCACCATTATCTAATTCAACGTTCTTGGTGGTACCTACTTCATAAAGTGTTGTTGTGGTTGGGCCTGAAATTGCGCGACCAGGTTCGATTGAAACCATCGGAATTGCAATCTTATTCTTTAAGCATTCGGCCTTAACCAGAGCAGCAAGTGCTGACATTGCTAGATCTGGATCGTAGGTAACTTCATCAGGCAAGTAGGCGATTCCATAACCGCCACCTAAATCTAATTCTGGAAGTTGTCGATCAAAATGTTGATGATACTTGGCAAGCAATGAAATCAATCTGGTTGCGGCTGCTTCAAAACCTTCAGGATCAAAAATTTGTGATCCGATATGGCAATGCAGGCCGAGCAATTTGAGATTGGGCGCAGCTTCAATCTCTTCAATCGCCTTCCAGGCAGCACCGCTAGCAAGGGAAAATCCGAATTTCACATCTTCGTGCGCGGTAGAAATAAATTCATGGGTGTGAGCCTCAATGCCAGGGGTAACTCGAATTAGAACCGATTGCGTCTTTCCGGCCGACTTGGCTAAACGATTAACGCGTTCGATCTCTTGATGTGAATCAACAACTATTTTGCCAACCCCAACCTCAATTGCCCGCGCAATTTCGGCTTCCGACTTATTGTTTCCGTGTACTTCAATTTTTTCAGGATCAAAATCTGCCGCAAGTGCGACTGCTAGTTCCCCGCCAGTGCAGACATCGATTCCGATTCCAGATTCACTTATCCATTTAGCAACTTCGACTGAGATAAAAGATTTTGATGCGTAATAGACCTGCCCGGCTTGATCACCAAAGTGGCGTACCAAGGCACTGCGCCAAGCATTGAGTCGAACTTTGAAATCGGCTTCATCGATTACAAATAGTGGAGTTCCAAACTCGGCTACTAAAGAAGTTGCTTTGCAGCCACCAATAACCAATTCCCCGCCAATTAATTTGGAGTTGATTGAGAAATTTTGAGGCAGAAATGACATCTTTACATCTTCTCCGGTGCGCTAACGCCTAGAAGTTCTAGGCCATTTGCAATCACTTGTGCGGTTGCCAGACAAAGTGTGGCACGAGCGCTGTGAAGCTCGCTTGGGGTTTCATCACCTAGAGGTAGGACTCGGCAATCGGCATAGAAGCGATGATAAACACCGGCAAGTTCTTCAACATATCTAGCAATTCTATGCGGTTCGCGAAGTTCGGCCGCGGTTGCAACAACCTTAGGGAACTCGCCAAGCGCGCCGATTAATTCGCGTTCGCGTTCGTGGACAAGTAGTTCGGGGTGAATCTCTTGTGCACCGAATTTAATTCCTAAATCACTCGCGTTACGCAATACGCCACAGATTCTGGCATGTGCATATTGCACGTAGTAGACCGGATTTTCATTTGTGCGGCTGCGTAAAATATCGACATCCATCACCATCGGCGTATTTGTTGGGTAGCGAATTAGCGTATATCTGGCGGCATCTACGCCAACCTTCTCTACTAATTCTTCAAGGGTAATAACTGTGCCAGCACGCTTGGAGAGTTTTACCTCTTCCCCGCCTTCCATAATCTTTACCATCTGACCAATTAAAACCTCGACGTTGTAATTTGGATCATCGTTGTTGCAGGCAGCAAGCGCCTTCAATCGTCCGACATATCCATGATGGTCGGCGCCCAACATGTAAATGCAAATATCAAAACCGCGTTCGCGCTTGGAGATGTAATAAGCCGAGTCGGAGGCAAAGTAAGCCAAGGAGCCATCGGATTTAACCATCACGCGATCTTTATCATCGCCAAAGTCGGTGGTTCGGAGCCAAGTTGCGCCATCGAGTTCAAAGACATGGCCCTTAGCCTTTAATACATCTTGGCAATGCTGGAAGAAATTTGCTTCATATAAACTTTTTTCAGAGAACCAAACATCAAAATGCGTTCCGAATTTATCTAAAACTTCCTGCTGTTGCTTTAACTGCCACTTATATGCCAGATCTAGAAAGGCATCTGCTTGATCGCGGCCACTCAATTGCATAATCTCCGGATTAGTTTTCACAATCTCTTTGGCAATATCTTCAATGTAAGCACCGTGATAACCATTTTCAGGTCGCGCTTCTCCCTTAGCGGCAGAGAGAACGGATGCACCAAATAACTCCATCTGATTTCCACGATCATTTACATAAAATTCGCGCACGACTTCTGCACCGGCTGCGCTCAAAACTCTGCCAAGCGCATCGCCGACGGCGGCCCATCTTGTGTGACCTAAGTGCAATGGCCCGGTTGGGTTTGCACTAACAAATTCCAGATTGATTTTTACTCCGGCTAAAACTTTTCCGGTTCCATAACTCTTGCCATTTGAAATGATCGTTGAGATANCCCCGCCGGCACTTGCTAGGTTCAGAGTTATATTTATAAATCCGGGGCCAGCGATATCAACGGCTTTGATATCAGTGCGTAGGCGTAATCCAGTTGCAATTATTTCGGCAACCTCGCGCGGGGCCTTGCCCGATGGCTTTGCTAAGGCAAGAGCAATCGACGTCGCATAATCACCATGGTCCCGATTCTTTGGTCGTTCAAGTTCTAGCGAATCGGGAATGCTGCAATTTAATTCTGTGGCTTGGCGCAAGATCTCCAGGATCGCATTAGCAATGTCTTCCTGGATGCTCATCTGGCTAAGGTTACAGGCTCATTCCCATCAAGTGCTCAATTGCTAATTGATCGATAGTTTCGTATTGATAGCCACGTGCAGCCAGAGCATCGACATCAACATTTACAGTTGTCAGATCCTTCCAACTTTCACCAGCGGCAAGTGTTGGGGTTGCAAGTTCATCGATACGAGAATCCTTGATTGCAGCAGCTACGCGTGGATCGGCGCGGAAGGAAGCGGCGCGTTCTTTCAGGGCTAGATATGTGCGCATATTAGATGTCGCTGAAACCCATACGCCACGATCATCTTCGGTACGGCCTGGCTTGTAGTCAAAGTGCTTTGGACCTTGATAGTTGTAGCGCTCTAGAAGGTCAACTAGGAAGAAGGCTGATTTCAAATCACCATGTCCGAATACCAAATCTTGATCGAACTTAGGTCCGTGTTGGCCATTTAGGTCGATATGGAATAACTTCTTATGGAAGAGCGCCTGAGCAATTCCGTGCACGAAGTTTAGGTTTGCCATTTGTTCGTGGCCAACTTCTGGATTTAGACCAACTAATTCTGGGTGCTCTAGTGAATTAATAAAAGCTAGAGCATGGCCAATTGTTGGGAGGAAGATATCGCCGCGTGGTTCATTTGGCTTTGGTTCAATTGCAAACTTAATGTTGTAACCCTTATCAATTACATATTGCCCCAAAATGTTAAAGCCCTCGCGGTAACGCTCTAGCGCAACATATGCATCCTTTGCGGCATCAGATTCCGCACCTTCGCGGCCGCCCCAGCAAACATAAGTTTCGGCACCGAGTTCAACAGCTAAATCAATATTGCGCATTACCTTTGAAATTGCATATCGACGAATATCACGTTCATTTGCGGTTAGGGCGCCATCTTTAAAAATTGGGTGAGTAAATAGATTTGTGGTCGCCATTGGAACTTTCATTCCAGTTTCGGCGAGCGCTTTCTTAAATCGAGTGATGTGATTGGCGCGATCTGAGTCATTGCTGCCAAATGGAATTAGGTCATCATCATGGAAAGTGATTCCGTATGCACCGCGATCGGCCAACTCTTTAACTGAACGAATTGGATCCAAAGGCGCTCTTGTTGCATCACCAAAGGGATCTCGTGCTTGCCAACCAACGGTCCAAAGTCCGAATGTAAATTTGTCAGAAGGTGTTGGAGTTAGATTTGATGACACGCGCGCTCCTTTAAAGGTGATGGTTGCCTAAATCTAATAGGCATTTGGCGAATTTGGGCAGGTGCCTTAAAGTTCTCTTACTAACTCCAGCGGGAGTGGTGAAATGGCAGACACGCAGGTCTTAGGAACCTGTGTCTTCGGACGTGTGGGTTCAAGTCCCACCTCCCGCACCAGCTTTTCGGGAATATGAATACCTCAATTATAAATAAATGTTATAAATGCTGGTTGTAAATTAACGCTTTAAATTAATTTGAAGCAGCAGCGAGCGCTTGTTTAGCCGCTAATAACTGCGCAGTAAATGCCTGGTAAATCTGTGAGTACTGAGTGTTGTAATCAGCTACTGCTGCAGCCTTCAAAGTCTTATTACTTCCGGCAGCCTTGATTGCTTGATCACGCATCGCCTTTGCATCGGCAACAGCGCGATCAAATCCTGCTGATGCATTTGCAGTTGAAATTGCATATGCCGCCTTTGCTGAGGCAATAGCTGCCGCCTTCGCAGCGGCCAGAGCAGATGCTGATGGATTTGGTGTAGCGGTTGCAGAAGTGGATGCTGAAACTCGTGGTGATGCTGAAACTCGTGGTGATGCTGAGGTGCTCGCCGTAGGAGTTACTTTTGTTTCGGAAGATTTAGTTGCACTTGGTGATGCGCTGACAACTGGCGCTTTAGTTTCTGGGGCCTTGGTCACAACGGGTGGCGGTGTTACAGGAGCAGGTGTCGAAACCGGTGCATGAGTTTCTGGAGCACGTGAAACAACTGGTGCAGGTGATGAAACCGGTGCATGAGTTTCTGGAGCACGTGAAACAACTGGCGCAGGTGATGAAGGTGCCGGTGATGCGGCAAATGCAGGTGTAACTGTTGCTAATAAAATAGCTCCAGTTGTACTTACTACATTTAACTTGCGCATCTTGAACTCCGATTAATTTAGACTTCTTTAGGAATATAACGTTTTCCTGTGAATCAATTATGGCACAGGTGGATGCTTTAGGCTCCACCAATGGCTCGAGTTAGACCCGGATCTAAGCGCTACCTCTCAGTAGTCGCGGGAATTCTTGCCTTACTGCTCGTAAATATTTCAGGGATCACCAATTTGAATTTGGCCCAAGGGTCCGATCTTGGAAATCTTGCCAAGATTTCTGTCGCTAGCCCCGAGAAGGATTTCCCGGTCCGAACGGTTTATATCTGGACACCGCCGGGAAATTATGACCGTTCCACATTGCCAGTGGTTTATCTATTGCATGGTTGGCCAGGAAGTCCGAGTTCAATGATTGCTGGAGTTACAAAGCCATTGATTGCTGCTTTTACTAAAGGTGCCAAACCATTTATCGCTGTCTTCCCAGATGGAAATGCTAAGACGCACGTAGATTCTGAATGGTCAGATAGTTATGACCAAAAAGCAATGATTGAAACTTGGTTAACTAAAAATGTCATTCAAAGCGTGGAGTCTGATCGGATTCGTTCAAATACAGAGCGGGCGATTGTTGGTTTTTCAATGGGTGGATATGGCGCCGGAATAATTGGCCTGCACCATCCAGAACTCTTTACGCAAATTGCCACCATCTCTGGCTATTTCATAATTGATGATCTAACTGGAGCCTTTGGCACGATCGAGAAGATCAAATATCAAACTCCAAGTAATTTCTTACCCGTTGCAAATAAATTTAGCTGGTTTGTCTCAGAGGGAAAAAATGACTTCACTCATCCCATTCGCGGACAGGCTGTCATTTGGACTTCGAAGTTAAAGTCAGTAAAGGCAAAATATCTCCTAGATCAACCACCGGGTTACCACGACTTCACCTTCGTCGGAAATGAGATTGGTAAAATTGCTAATTGGTTAATCTGGCCAAAGAACGCAGCAGCAGCGCCAAAGCCAAGTGCTAGTGCTAGTGAGAATGCCGATACTTCTACTTCAAATACTTCAAATTAGATTCTAGCAATAACCTAAATCGCAGCAATGACTTCTTTTAGTTGTCCTAGGTGAGCAAGTGAGTGCGAACCGGCTTTTTCAATCAATTGCGAAAGGCTTAACTCGCCGGATTCTGGATGAATGGAAATTCGTTGCCAATCACCATCTGGGATATTTTTTAAGATATCAAAGATACCTAGTTGAATACCTTCGATTGCAGCGATGGATGCTTGCGCGCTGCGCTTTTCATAGTTCAATCTGATCGGATAAATATCTTCATTAAATGGTGCCACTGCTGGCTTGTCATCAGCTAAGGCAAAGAGAAATCTCGTTGAAAAATGCATCTCCGAATCAGCCATATGGTGAATCACAAATGAGGCCGACCATGAGTTTGCATCGGGAGCTAAAGATAATTTTGCCGCAGGAATCGATTTGGCTAATTCAATAAATGCCTGGCCGTTTTTTTGATAACTCTCGAGAAGTGACTTTGTCATGCCACTAGCCTAACTCCAGCCTCCCCCAACCAGTTCTCACCCGTAACTATGACCTCTCTTCTACCTATATAACACCTAGGGCGGACCAAAGTACGCCTAACGGCTAGGTGGGCGGGTTTTTCGCCGGCCCGTTGAAACCATAAGATACGACCAGTAACTGCTTTGAGATCCTGATCGATCGCAAGGGCTGCTCAAGGATTGCTCAAGAACTACTCAAGAACTAGGAGTATGAAAATGGCTGAGAAAAACTTTCGTAACTGGGTTGGCTTTAAAGAAGGAGAGAGCGCTGCCCCAAGTGAGAATGCTGTCGAAAGAATTCGCCATCTCGAGGCACAGTTAGCAGATCTACGATCTCGCCGTGACATCACAAGTTTGACCAAAGAAGAGTTTGAAATCTTGGCAACCGAAACCGCCATGACTTTAATTAAGACGGCGCAACAGAGAGAATCTCGGGCTCTTGCTTCGGCAGAGCGCACCTTGTCGGAAGCAGCTCGCGTTACCAAAGAAAAATTGGAAGGCGCTGAAGCAAAGGCAAAATCAATTCTCTCTGGCGCAGAATCTCGTGGCCGCAAATATTTGGAGGCCGCAGAAGTTGAAGCTGAGGAAGTAAAGAACAAAGCTCTTTCTGCCGCCCAAGCACTTGCTAATGAGAGCAAGCGCGAGGCAGCAGCTCTTGCATCTGCCGCTCGCAACGAGGCAGAACGCATTATCAACGCCGCAACTGCTGAAATCGGAAACTTCCGTGGCTGGCTCACATCGGCAATTACTGAGTCTGAAAGACTTTATCGAATTCAAACTCAATCACTTTCAGCCGCAGAGCGTGCGATTGTTGAGACCAAGGCTCGCCTTGAGACCGCCTTCGAACGACTATCTGGTTTGCAAAATGAGATTGATTCCAATCTAGATGAGCAAAATCGTCCCGTTAAGCGACGCTTCCCAACGAGTGACGAGGCAACTCCTGCCAGTAAAAAAACTTCTGCAGTAAAGGCTGTAAAGAAGAGTGCAAAGAAGAGTCCTGCTAAAAAACGTAAGTAAAAGTTATGTCTTCCCCGAAGAACCAAACTCGAAGTAATTACATTCCATCAATTGATGGGCTTCGAACTTTGGCAGTTGCCGCAGTCTTGCTCTATCACCTTGGCGTTAAGTGGATCCCCGGTGGCTTTCTTGGGGTTGACCTGTTCTTTGTAATCTCTGGATATGTAATCACACGTCTAATTTTGGATTCCATCGAAGGAATCAATGGTTTGGACTTGAAAGAATTTTATTGGACTAGGGCTCGTCGATTATTTCCCGGACTTTTAGCAGTTGTAATTGTAAGCATCATTATTTCGGCAATATTTGCACCAGATGCAATTCATAGACTTTTAAGTGATGCCCCCTTTGTTTTAACCGGAACAAACAATTGGCACCTCGTTGCGCTCCATCAAGATTACTTTGCAGCCAATGGGCGACCACCTCTACTTCAGCACACTTGGTCCCTTGCTGTTGAGGCTCAGTTCTATGCAATCTGGCCACTCATTCTCTATTTCATCTGGCGCAAATATGGCCGAAAAAATGTCGCGAAGGCGGCGCTGCTAATTGCACTCTCATCTGGCCTTGCCCTCTTCTTATTCTCGATTCGGGTAGATAACAACTCTTCTTCAAAAGTTAGTCACATCTATTTCGGAACAGACACGCACAGCCTGGGGCTCTTCCTTGGTTCAGCACTTGCGGTTAGTTGGATTCCACGCAATCTAACGGCCAATATCTCCCAGCGCGCGCAAGATTTTATCGATGGCATCGGACTCGTTGGGCTATTTGGTTTGCTTTGTACTTTCTTATTTATTAATGAGAGCAACGCAACGCTCTATCGTCTTGCTTTTCCACTTGCTGGAATTTTTGGTTGCGCCACCATAATTTCATTAGTTCACCCAGCTTCAAGATTTGCACCGATTTTAAGTAGCAAGCCTATGATTTGGATTGGCGAACGCTCGTATGGAATTTACCTATGGCACTGGGTCATTTTTCAAATCACCCGGCCATCAATTGATCTAGCTGCCGCTTCGGCATCAGCGCTAAATGCAGCAAGAATTCTCTTGGTTCTAGCTTGCGCGGATATCTCTCTTCGATATTTGGAGATACCAATTCGCCGTCAAGTAATACAAAATTGGGTTCGAGGAATTAAATATAGAACCAAGCGCACCCAAAAACATCATAAAATATTTTTAGCCACATGCATCACCTTGATTAGCCTTCTTACAGTTTCTTCGGCAAGCGCTGCTTGGTATCGAAATAATCATGCTGCCAAAATCATTAAAAAAGATACGCCGCTGTCAGAGGTCACAATTAGCGCTGCCAATAATGGAATTTGGCTAACTGGCGATTCAATTATTCTCGGTGTAAAAACCCGATTGGCGCAGAAGAAGAGTTTGTCCCTTGTAAATGCTCGAGTTGGGCGGCAGATCGGCGAGCTCATTGATGTGGTTAAGGCTGATGCGCCGCAAGTTCCAAATTCAGTAATTGTTTTAGATGTTGGAAATAACAATGCTCTGGTAAAAGCTGATTTGGTCACGCTTATGGAGCTTATAAAACATCAACCTAAAATCATCTTGGTCAATACCGCAGTGCCTCGGGCTTGGCGGGAAGAGAATGATCGATTAATTCAAGAGGTTGCAGCGAATTATCCGCAGGTTAAATTAATTGATTGGAATTCGATTTCAAATAATCATCCAGAATTTTTTGCACCTGATGGTGTGCACTTAAACGAGAATGGCAACAACGTTTACGCTGCTGCCATTCTCGAAGCCTTGGGGTAATTAGTTAATAATTAGTTAAATTGTCCTGACAGACCGAAGGCTGACTTATTTAGAACAGTTGTGCCGAGAATTGTTTGTCCATCAGAGTAAACAGCTGAAACTCGGAATGAAGACCAACCTGTTGCAGCACTCTTAGTAACATCAATAGAGAGTTGTGATGCTGGAAGGGTTGAAATTAACTTCCAAGCACCGCCATTAACACTGATCTCTACATTGTAATTAGCAATTCCGGTTGAGCTCATAGGAGCCTTCCAAGAAATTGTTGCACCGTTGGATGTTAGGTGTGAGTTAATGCTTTGTGGTCCCTCGTGTCCCGCCGTCGCTGCAGATGGGGTACTTGCACTGCTAGCCGCTGGTGCTGCAGAAGTTGAAGTTGCTGGTGCCGCAGATGCAGATGCAGATGTAGCGGGTGCTGCTGAGGCAACAGGTGTTGCAGGAGCAGAGCTCTTTGAGTTTGAAGAGTTACGTGCGACGACGACTAGCGCCAAAAGTACTATTCCAACAATAACTGCAAGAACAACACGACTAGATGACTTAGAAGTCTCCTTTGTCACTTTCGTGGTTTCGGCTGGATTTGTTACGCCAGGCTTTTTTGTCGATGTATTTGTAGATAGCGCTGCTGGTATTGATGCACCAGGAGTGCGTGAATAAGAATTTGGAACTGGTGGAATAACAATTGAGGCTGTTGAAGATGCTACTTTGGAAGAACGCTTGGCAACTTTCTTCGAAGACTTCTTAACGGCCTTCTTAGCGCTCTTCTTTACTGCCTTCTTGGCAGTCTTTTTGACACTCTTCTTAGCTGAAGTCTTCTTGGCACTCTTCTTAGCTGAAGTCTTCTTGGCACTCTTCTTAGCTGAAGTCTTTTTAGCGCTCTTCTTTACTGCCTTCTTGACAGACTTCTTTGCGCTCTTCTTAACAGCTGACTTCTTAGCAACTTTCTTTGCGCTCTTCTTTACTGCCACGGTTACTCCTTATTTATTAGCGATCTCGGTCTTGAAAAATAACTATCTGTGCGGCTCGCACAACGGTTTAAGAATAGCGCAGAGATGCGTCGTGGATACCAAACCGAAGCGGATTCAAAGCAAACGGGTGATCTGCGGGGCGATTTTACGCATCGCCTGCCCACGGTGGCTGATCAAATCCTTAGCTCCGTGCGCAAATTGCGCCAAAGTTAATTCTGAGCCGATTGGTTGAAAAATTGGGTCATAGCCAAACCCGGCGCTTCCTCGCGGGCTTTGCGTGATGAGCCCTTCTAAACTTCCCGACTCAACTAATTCGATTTCGCTCTTTGGGTGGTTCTTCGGAAAGACTAAAGTGACGACACAAACAAATTGCGCACCACGTTTTTCCTCTGGCGTATCTTGAAGTTGCTCCAGTACCTTATTTATATTGGCTAAATCATCGCCATGTACACCCGCCCACCTAGCCGAAAATATTCCCGGGTCGCCATTTAGTGCATTAATACAAAGTCCACTGTCATCTGCAATTGCTGGAAGATTTGTAAAGACGCTAACTTCGCGAGATTTCAATAAGGAATTTTCTAAAAAACTCTTACCGGTCTCCTCTACATCAGGGAGATCTGGAAAATCTGCTAATCCCAGAACTTTTATATCACTTGCATACTCGGCAAGCATTCGTTCGAACTCCGCCACTTTTCCCAGATTGCGAGTAGCTAAAACTATTTCTCGCATTTTTAAGTGGCCCTTACTTCTATTTTCTAAAGTGATTACTTTGTGGCTAGCGCAGATTGCTGAAGTTTATTGAGCTCGGCGCACCCCTTGGTNCCTAAATCCAATAATGAGTTGAGAAGATTACGATCAAATGGCTTGCCTTCAGCGGTGCCCTGAACTTCGACAAAGTTTCCATCTGCGGTACAAACAATATTCATATCAGTATCAGCGGTGACATCTTCCTCGTAGCAAAGATCAAGCATGGGTGTACCGTTAATAATTCCAACACTTATTGCCGAAACACCTTGGATCAATGGTTGCTTGGCAGGTGAGATATGACCTTGTGCCTTCGCCCAGTTGATGGCATCGACTAAAGCAACGTAGGCACCAGTGATTGATGCGGTTCGGGTTCCGCCATCGGCCTGCAACACATCGCAATCGATCACAATTGTATTTTCGCCAAGTGCATCCATATCAACAATGGCACGAAGTGAACGACCAACAAGTCTGGAAATTTCTTGGGTACGGCCACCAAGTTTGCCTTTAACACTCTCACGATCAGAACGTGAGTGTGTTGCTCTAGGCAACATTGCATATTCCGAGGTTACCCAACCTTTTCCTTTACCAGTCAACCAACGAGGCACTCCTGGCGTAAAGGATGCAACACATAGAACTCGAGTATTTCCAAACTCGACTAGAACCGAGCCCTCGGCATTGTTTAACCAGTTGCGAGTGAATTTAACTTCGCGAAGTGAATCTGTTGCGCGCCCGCCTATACGTTCGGTGCTCATATTGTTGCTCTTCTCTCTCTTGTTTTGGAAATCTAACTCAGGATATTTGCTTTTCAACTTTTACAACTTCGGGACCTAAAAAGCGGCGGGCCAGAGTTGCAAATAATTCACTATCTCCGGTTGATACGAATTTGTAGGTCGGCTTGTGACCATCGCTTAGAAGATTTTTTTCAACTAGAACGCGATATAAATCTTTTGCGGTCTCCTCCGCGCTTGAAACTAAAGTCACATCATTTCCCATTACATATGAGATTACGCCAGTTAGCAGTGGGTAGTGGGTACAACCTAAGACCAAGGTATCTATCTTTTTATCAATCAACGGTTGCAAATATTGCTTGGTTACTTCGGTAATTTCTCTTCCAGAAGTTTCACCACGTTCGACGAACTCGGTAAGGCGCGGGCAGGCCACTGAGGTGATATCTAACTGCGGAAGAGCCGCGAAAGCATCTAAGTAGGCACCAGATTCAACTGTTGCAGTTGTTCCGATCACTCCGATTTTTCCGCTGCGGGTGGCAGATACCGCGCGGCGAGCGGCTGGTTGGATCACTTCTATTACTGGAATTTCATATCGTTCACGTGCATCGCGCAACATCGCGGCGCTTGCTGTATTGCAAGCGATCACAATTGCTTTGCATCCGGCGGCAACCAACTGATCCAAGATTTCGAGGGAGAAGGTTCTAACTTCCGCTAATGGGCGCGGGCCGTAAGGACCTCGGGCGCTATCGCCAACATAAAGAATTGATTCACCGGGTAGTTGATCAATAATTGCTCTTGCAACCGTTAGGCCACCAACACCGGAATCAAAAATTCCGATCGGTGATTGTGCATTAACTACCGGATTACTCACTTGCAAATTCTAAGCCCAGAGCTCACCTTCAATGGCATCGGCATCGCCATCTTCGTTATAAACCCCAGTAGATAAGTACTTCCAGCCAGCATCACAGACAATAAATGCAATATCGGCTCCCACTTTTGCCGCTACCGCTTCGCGCGCGATGCCAAGGGCCGCATGCAAGATGGCGCCAGTTGAGATGCCGGCGAATATACCCTCTACTTGCAATAATTCCCGAACTCGCCTTACCGAATCTTCGGCCCCAACCGAGAAGCGACGAGTGATTACAGTTTCATCATAAAGTTCTGGAACAAACCCGGCATCTAAATTTCTAAGTCCATAAACAACTTCACCATAACGAGGTTCGGCGGCAATTACTTGTACGAGTGAATTCTTTTCGCGTAAATATTTTCCAGCTCCCATGAGGGTTCCAGTGGTTCCAAGTCCTGCAACGAAGTGAGTAATTGAAGGTAGGTCTTCGTAGATTTCTGGGCCAGTACCTTCGTAATGTGCCTGCGTATTTGCTGGATTTCCATATTGATAAAGAAATACCCAATCTGGATGCTCTGCCGCAATTTCCTTTGCAATTCGCACGGCTTCATTAGAGCCACCTGCAGCCGGTGAATAAATAATTTCTGCGCCCCACATTTTCAAGAGCTGGGAACGTTCGGGGCTCGTGTTCTCGGGCATCACGCAAACCAATTTGTAGCCACGAACTTTGGCAATCATTGCAAGTGAGATACCTGTGTTACCACTAGTTGGTTCCAAAATTGTGGCACCGGGTTTTAGCGCACCTGATTTCTCGGCGGCATTAATCATAAATAAAGCAGTTCGATCTTTAATTGATCCGGTTGGATTACGATCTTCAAGCTTTGCCCACAAACGAACCGACGGTGCACCCGCCTGGGCCTTGGGCGATAATTTTGGCAATCCAATTAATGGGGTGTGCCCAAGTGAATCTTCTAGTGAATCAAATCTGGTCAATTACATCCGCCCGCGACAGCTGGCAGGATTGTTACTGAATCACCGGCTTTAAGTGTGGCGCTTAGCCCACCCATAAATCGAACATCCTCATCGTTAATATAAATATTTATAAAGCGGCGCAATTCGCCATTCTCAAGAAGGCGTTCACCAAGTCCCGGGAACTTTGCATCTAAATCCGAAATCAATTCAGATAGCGAAGAACCATAAGCGGAAACTGCCTTCTCATTCTTTGTGTAAGGACGCAAAATAGTTGGGATTCGAACTTCAATGATGGCCTTAGACATACCTTTATTATTCTAGATAAGTGCAATATGTGCCAACTCGAGTGATGTTAACTAAAACTCGCTAATGATTTGAACTGGCTCTTCAGTTACAACCCCATCAATAATTCGATAAGAACGAAATTCATTCTCAGGTGCAATCTCTTTGCGGGTAGAGACGAGCACGTAATGAGCCCCTGGCTCGGAGGCATAGGCAATATCGGTGCGAGAGGGGTAAGCCTGCGTTTCCGTATGTGAGTGATAAACAACGACAATCTCTTCATCTAAATCATCAATCTCACGATAAAGGTTTAATAAATCCTTTGAATCAAATTCGTAAAAGGTCGGTGAGGCAGCAGCATTGATCATCGGCTTGTGGCGGATTGGTTTATCACTGCCAATCGGTCCCAGAATTACCCCACAACATTCATCTGGGTACTCGGCAATGGATTGCGCAACTATTGCATCCACATGGCTTTGAAGAATTCGCAATGTCACGATGGAAGTCTAACCCGAAGAGAGATTTCCTTATAAATTATCGAGTAAATTTCCTTGCAACCAACCAAGCCAGAAATAGACTGCATGAACCGATTTTTCAGGTTCGCTATCTGGCATAAGTTCAAATTTTTCAAAACTACCCTCATTTATTTCCAGCCGGACAGAGAGCGCAATGCGCAGATCATTTAGCGCAGTCAACCAAATATCGCCATCGAGGTTTTCGATTATCCCCCCATGATCTCCGTCAACCAATATTGCTAGCTCTTCGCGAATAATTCGCAGATTACGCTGCTTACTACTTCTGAGGGCTGGCTCGGTATACCGGCGAAAATCAGAGGCGGCCTCTGGATCAGCATAAGCATTAGGTAATAACCGAAGTAACACTGGATCTTCTGGGGTAACAATTTCAGAAGGCATGGCTAGTAATTGGACAAGTGGATCAGATGTGTCGTAGTGATGGAAGAAATCGCCTTCACCTAGAAGTTCTAATAGTTGCTCCGCAAGGTTGATCAAAATATGGGCTTCATCCAAGGTTAGCTCTAAGGAAAATGAACCTCCTGCCTTTTCAAAGTTAGACATTAAATTTTGTCATCTCTTTGAAGTGTGGCCCAAAGACCATGCTCGTGAAGGCGTTGCACATCGCGCTCCATCTCTTCGCGACTTCCACTAGAGACAACAGCTCGACCCTCAACATGAACTTGCATCATTAATTCGTGGGCTCGCTCTTTTGAAAAACCAAATAACTTTATAAAAACATGAGTTACATATCCCATTAAATTAACTGGGTCATCCCAAACAATGGTGACCCATGGACGATCAACCAAATGATCTAGGCTCAAATCACCTTCGGTGCGAGTGTCGAATTTGGTAGCCATCATTCCTACCTTATTAGCACGGATAGCGAATCGGTCATCGACTGGCCAAAAGTCGCGTCAGCGCCAGAGCTAATTGCTATTTTTATAACTCCCTTAGCACTGGGGGTGTAACTAAACTTAAAGTTGCCGCTGCTATCGCTAGTTGTTGTATTTATTGGATATGGTAGGCCATTAATCAAAAGGGTGACGGTACTTCCAGCAGTCTTGGGTTGAAGCGAACCGGTAATGAAATAGGTGCTACCCAACTTCATAGATGTGGGCGCGCTCCAGGAAATTAGATGCCCGATGGCTATGTTTTTGAGTTGCGAAAGCCCGGCCAAACGTTCCCATGATGCATCAGAGCTAATTCGTAGTTGTGAATTGTTTCCCAAAAGTAGTTTTGCAAAGATCGTTCCATCTTGTGCGGTATTAGCTACAAAGGCTGGGCGCCAATCTTGGGCACCATTTTTCACTTCGATTCGAGCTGGAATTCCAGCAAGCGCACGGCCATCGGGAAGTTTAAGTGTTCCGGTAACTGCAATTGATCTTCCATAGGACTGCGAATCAACATCAGTAACTAAGGTCGCAACCACAGAATCAGGTGCGATGGTTTTAGCCAAATCACGAATCGCGCTAGTTGCAAGTGGATCTTCCATTCCTAGCGTCCACTGTGCCAAGCCTCCCAATCGATATTTTGCGACCAGGCTTGCCCGCAATGCAAAAGACTTTTGATCTTGGTACCAAACTGTGCGGCTCGCCGTACAAGTGGTTGCTAAACCTGAAGCAGTATTTCCGTTATATATTTTTTGATAATTGAAAGTACTTTCACCATAAGTTGCATTAAATGTGGGAGTTGCTCCGTAGCTTGCTGCCAGATTTGTCGCATCGCGCATTACAAAGGTAGCCGCCTTCGCTGAAGTCTTTACAATCGCCGCAACATCCACCGGGCAAGTTCCATCAACTTTTGTAACCCAATCGCGGCCATAGCCGGCAATGCCAACAAAAACTTTGGAGGCTGGCATTGAAGCCACCGCCCATTTAATTGCATCTTCCGTCCAAGTAATTGGTCCAATTGGTCCGGGCGTAGTCGTCGAATAGTCATAGCTCATTATTCGAAGGCGATCGATAAATTGCGCAATATGTGGCCAGTCATACACATAATAGCCCTTCTTCCCGGATGCTGGGTCGAAGGCAACTGGAGTTGTTACAGATAAGACTTTTCCTTGTAGATGAAGCGCTGTAGAAAGCTCGCTTATAAAGCGAACCCAATTGGGCGCAGTTGTTGTCCAAGTTGTATTCCCATCAACAAATGCAAAATTCTCAAAATCTAGATCAATCCCGTTATATGAATTTGTCATCGACAAATTAACAAGTGCACGAACCAGATTTGCCCGAGCCGAATCTTTTGCGAGTACCTCTGCCAGGACACCTTTATTAGTTCCATCAGTTATGGTTGGAATTATCGTGAAATTCATACTTTGCAAAGTGGCAATCGGAACAGAGATTGGAACCGATGGATTTGCCGGAGTATATAAATCTGTAATTGTGTTCTCGTCTTTTACGGTGTACCAGAATGGTGAAACATCTCGAATCAGATCTGAGTTTTGAATCGCAGAAGGAAGCGCGGTCTTCATTCCATAGTACGGAAGCCAGCCCGTTAAAATTTTTCGAGGTGGGTTATCGGCTTTTGCCGTCAAAGAATAAGAGCTGCTAAAGAAAATTAGAGAGCTAAGGATAAATACTGATAATAATTTTAAATAATTTTGCCCTCGCGAGAAATTTTGATCTCGATGGCTACTCTTTTTTGAGGCCGTCATAAATCTTTTTACATGTTGGACAGATCGGAAATTTTTCCGGGTCTCGACTAGGTACCCATTTCTTGCCGCAAAGCGCTCGGACAGGCTTTCCAGTTACTGCCGATTCAACGATCTTCTCTTTACGAACATAATGGGAAAAACGCTCGTGATCGCCATCTTCTAATTCTTCGCGTACTTCTTCCTCGGTCTGCTTAGTAAGTAAGTCCGAAAATGGCTCTAGACCTGTATCGGGCAATCCAACACCTGCGCCAGTTGATTCTCTGCGCGTAAAGATTCCCATGCATGAGATTCTACCGATAGGTCTTCTTTGATGACGGAATTAGCATATTATTTAGAGATGAAAGATCTACTTCGCACTGAACATCTATCGCGTGCCGATGTGGATCTACTCCTAGACACTGCCGCAAGTTTTTCCAGCAACCCACTTCGCGAAACGGATGCACTCGCTCATAAGAGCGTTGCTATCTACATGACCAAATCTTCAACTCGTACCCGCTTGGCCTCTGAGACCGCAGTTGCACACTTAGGTGGTCATCCGATGTTTCTGCGTGGTGATGATCTACAGATTGGTCGCGGTGAAACAATCGCAGATACCGCCCGAGTTATTAGTGGCTTTGCTAGCGCGCTAATTGTCCGCACCTTTGCACAAAGTGAGGTTGACGAACTTGGAAAGTACGCCAGCATCCCAGTTATTAATGGCTTAACTGATACCGATCACCCAACTCAACTCTTAGCTGATTGGTTAACCATTCGGGAAGTATTTGGTAAAGATATTGCCGGAAGAAAATTTACATATATCGGCGATGGCAACAACATGGCACATGCTTGGTTAACAATGGGCGCAATTCTTGGAGCGCATGTTGTGGTTGCTACTCCTCCTGGAAAATGGGCACCGGCGCAGGATGCTGTGGCTGTAGCAAAGAAGATTGCTAAAAATAGTGGGGCAAAAATTGAAGTTCTCACCGATCCGGATATCGCAGCAAAAGATGCTTCAGTTTTATATGCAGATGTATGGATGTCCATGGGCGATCCCGAACATCTTCGAGCCGAAAAGTTAGCTGCTCTTGCACCTTACGCAATTACCCAACAACTTATGGATCTGACCACAAAGGATTCAATTTTTATGCACTGCCTACCAGCGCATCGCGGTGAGGAAGTAAGTGCCGAAGTTATCGATGGGCCAAAATCTGTTATTTGGCGGGAAGCCTTTCACCGTCGTAGCACGATTCAAGCAATTCTCTATCACCTTAACCGTAGCGAGCTCCAAGGTAACCCAGAATTTGGACAAAATTAAGAAAAATCTAAGCGGATTTTTGTAGTTAAATTCCCTAACAAGGACTAATCTTTTGAAATGCGAATCGCTGTAGCCAAAGAGATCAGATCGGGCGAGGCTCGAGTAGCTCTTGTTCCAGATATTATTTCAAAATTAACTAAAGCTGGATTAGAAGTTGTAATTGAATCTGGTGCCGGCACCGCTTCAGGTTTTACCGACGAGCAATACACCAGCGCTGGCGCGATTGTTAAATCTGGAAATGTAATCTCCGATGCTGATGTTGTTGCATCCGTAACCGCGCTAACCCCAGATCAGATAAAAACTTTGAAAAAGGGCGCCTTAACAATCTCCTTCCTTTCACCAACGACCCAAGTTGATTCAATAGAGGCCGCAGCAAATCACGGCGTCACCGCCCTCTCACTTGAATTAGTACCGCGCATCTCCAGAGCACAATCAATGGATGCCTTAACCTCACAGGCCCTTTGTGCTGGATATCGTGCATCACTTGTTGCCGCAGAACTTTCACCCCGGTTCTTTCCATTATTAATGACAGCTGCCGGAACTGTTACGCCAGCTCAAGTAGTTGTCTTGGGCGCTGGAGTAGCTGGTCTTCAGGCAATCGCAACTGCTAAACGATTGGGTGCGGTTGTAAGTGCATATGACGTGCGCCCTTCATCAGCCGATGAAGTTAAGTCGATGGGCGCAAAGTTCATCACGCTAGAACTCGAGGCACTTGAAGGCAGCGGTGGTTATGCCCGCGAAATGACAGAAGAACGCGCCGCCAAACAACGCGAACTTCTTACTCCTTATTTAACTGCGGCAGATGTTGTAATCACTACCGCCGCAGTTCCAGGTCGTCCAGCTCCTAGATTGGTTACCGGCGAGATGCTCTCTGCAATGAGATCGGGTTCAGTGATCGTTGATTTAGCCGCTGAAACTGGTGGCAATGTCGAAGGCTCAAAGCCTGGCGAAACAATTACTACTGCAAATGGCGTAGTTCTTTGGGGCGGCAAGGATGTTCCATCCCAATTGCCATTTCACGCTTCGATGCTCTTCTCGCGTAACGTCGTAAATCTTTTATTACTAATGACCAAGAGCGTTGATGGGAAGCCAACTGGCGATGTAATTCCAGATTTCGCAGATGAAATTATCGATGCAGCAACACTTACATTTAATGGATCACGACGTACTCCGGAGGGTAAGAAATGACAACAATGGCTATCTTGACCATCTTTCTTCTCTCGATCTTCGTGGGATTTGAAGTTGTCGCAAAAGTTTCAACAACGCTGCACACTCCCCTGATGTCTGGTGCGAATGCCATTCACGGAATTATTTTGGTGGGTGCAATTCTCGTTGCCGATAAGGCCACTAGTACTTTAGAGACCACGCTATCGATCTTGGCCGTTGTACTTGCCACAATAAATATGGTTGGCGGCTTTGTCGTTACCGACCGCATGCTGGAGATGTTCAAAGGCAAAGGCGGTAAGAAATAATGAATTCAAATCTCTATGCTTTGATTGGTCTTGGGGTTGCCGTCTCATTCATCATGGCCCTCAAAGGTTTATCAGCACCGAAATTTGCTAGGCGCGGAAATCTAATTGGCGCCACCGGAGCCACAATTGCAACTGTTGTAGTTTTCTTTGATCCAAGTAGCACTAAGCACCACAACACAGGACTGATCTTGGCAGCGATTGCCTTTGGAGTTTTGGTCGGAGTCCCTGCAGCACGCAAAATTCAGATGACACAAATGCCACAACTTGTCGCCTTATTTAATGGTGTCGGTGGTGGCGCAGCTGCCTTGGTTGCAACAGTTGAGTATTTAAATCTAAGTTCTGAAGGCAAACCATCTACTGCAAATATTGTTGCAACAGTCTTTACTGTAATTGTTGGTTGTACTTCATTTGCTGGTTCGGTAATTACCTTCTTAAAACTTCAAGAGTTGATGACAACTCGCCCCGTTATTTTCCCTGGTGGGCGCTTTGTAATCGCAGCAACCTTGGCTGGCGTGCTTGCTACCGGTGGTTGGACCATTGCTTCTGGTGGAAATACCCCATTGTTAGTAATGGGTGGGCTCTCCCTTCTATTTGGTGTTCTCTTCGTACTTCCAGTTGGCGGCGCAGATGTTCCGATTGTTATCTCACTTCTAAATGCATTCACCGGTTTAACTGTGGCGGCAAGTGGTTACGTTCTTCAGTCAACGCTGTTAATTGTTGCCGGAACTTTGGTCGGCGCATCAGGAACTATTCTCACCAGACTTATGGCGCAAGCAATGGGCCGTTCATTATTTGGAACCCTATTTGGAGCCTTCACCGCAAAGCCACAAGCAGCAGTCGGTGCCAGTGAAGTGCGACCAGTTAAATCTGGATCACCTGATGATGTTGCAATCTTGCTTAACTATGCCTCACGAGTTGTGATCGTCCCGGGTTTTGGTTTAGCGGTTGCGCAAGCACAACACACGGTTCGGGAATTAGCTGATTTACTTTCAACTAAAGGCGTGGAGGTTGCTTATGGCATCCACCCAGTTGCTGGACGTATGCCGGGCCATATGAATGTTTTGCTTGCCGAAGCAAATGTTCCGTACGAACAATTAGTGGAAATGGAAGAGATCAACCCAACTTTCCCACAAACCGATGTGGTTCTAGTAGTTGGTGCAAATGACGTGGTCAACCCGGCAGCTAAAACAACGCCAGGCTGTCCTATCTATGGAATGCCGATTCTTGATGTTGCCAGCGCAGGAAATGTAATTTTTCTAAAGCGTTCGATGCGCCCAGGTTTTGCGGGTATCGAAAATGATCTTCTTTACGATGCAAAAACCACGCTTTTATTTGGTGACGCGAAGGATTCACTTACAAAGGTTGTTAGCGCCCTTAAAAACCTTTGAGTTAATTTCCTTCAACAACATCGGTTGGGGCGCCATGCACATTTCGGACATCTCCGCCTAGCTTTGCACCGATGCCACCGCGTTGTAATGGTTTCTTGGCAACTTGATGTTCGGCTGGAACCGTGCCCAGCAATCCCTTTTGGAAATCATCGAATGCCTTAAAGACTTCTGCCTTGGTATTCATAACGAAGGGCCCCATCCAAGCGACGGTCTCGCGAATTGGTTCGCCACCTAAAATCAAAACATCCATTTGTGGTGAACGCGATTCTTGGCTTTGATCGGCGCGGATTAGCAAATTATCGCCATCGGTCAGAACAGCTAATTGTCCGAAGTGAATTGGTTGAGAATTATCACCAATTGTTCCGTGACCATTTAGTGTGTAAACCAGAGCGTTGTAATTTTTCTTCCACGGGATGCGAAGTTCGGCTCCGGGTGCGATTGTTGCGTGAACCATCGTCATCGGAGTTTGGGTTGAACCTGGTCCAACATGGCCAGCAACTTCACCGGCAATAACTCTAAGCAGCGCGCCACCATCGTGAGAGGCAAGTAGCGCAACTTCGGATGCTCTTAGATCCTGATAGCCAGGTGTTGCCCATTTCTTAGCTGCTGGCAGGTTTACCCACAATTGGAAACCATGAAATAGACCACCACTCATAACCAAATGTTCTGGCGGAGTTTCAATATGCAAAATTCCAGCACCAGCAGTCATCCACTGCGTATCGCCATTTGTAATTGTTCCGCCGCCGCCATGATTATCTTTGTGATCGAAGATGCCATCAATAATGTAAGTAACGGTTTCAAAACCTCGGTGTGGGTGCCATGGAGTTCCCTTTGGTTCACCTGGGGCATATTCAACTTCGCCCATTTGATCTAAGTGAATGAATGGATCGAGATCTGCTAAATCAACTCCGGCAAATGCCCGGCGAACTGGGAAACCTTCGCCCTCGAAACCTTGTGGCGCAGTAGTAACACTTTTGACGCGGCGAGTCTTGGCCGATGGGTCAGCAACAACCCGAGGAAGGACGGTGATATCTGCAACTGTTACTGCTGGCACTTTTGGCCTCCGGCTCGATCGTGTTAACGGCTAATTCACAGGTCTTCTTGAAGCTAGGTATCAATAGGTATCAAACAGTAATTGACGGTTCAACGACTGTAATCCTAGAACCAAAATATAAGGAAATCTATTCCGCCCCCTAGTTCGCCCCACTTTTCGCAATAGACTTGCAAGATGAAGATGGAAGATCTAATCCTTAGCGACGGGCGAAAACTCAACCTACTCGTTGGAAGTGGCACAAGCGATCACGCGGTCATCTTCCATCACGGAACTCCCTCTTGTGCTGTAGCTTGGATCGAAGAGATTGAGTACTTGGATTCAATCAACGTAAAAGCGATTGCATATTCCAGAGCCGGCTATCACACCAGTGATCGCAAATTAGGGCGCGGCGTTGTCGATGTAAATGCTGATATCGAGGAAATCCTCAAGAAATTTGCGATCAAAAGTTTTACCGCAATTGGCTGGTCTGGTGGCGGACCTCACGCACTTGCAAATGGTCTTATGCCTGAGTGTAAAAGCGTAATCGTCTTGGCTGGAGTGGGACCTTACGGAAAATCAGATTTAGATTTCTTAGCAGGTATGGGTCAAGATAATCACGAAGAATTTGGTGCCGCTCTTGCCGGATTAGATACATTGGAAAAGTGGATGGATATTAACGCCGCTGCCCTCAAAACAATCACCGGTGAAGATTTGCGAAATACCGATGGCAACCTCTTCTCAACAAATGATCGCAAGCTAATGAAAGATCTGACTTATTCGGAAAATGTGGCAAAAAATTTCCGTGATTCACTATCGGTCTCATATGATGGCTGGATCGATGATGATCTAGTTTTCATCAAGGATTGGGGCTTTGAGCTAAGTTCGATTAAGAAGCCGGTAACAATTTTTCAAGGCGACGAGGACTTGATGGTTCCGGCAGCTCATGGTCAGTGGTTACTTAAGAATTTACCAAGTGCAAAAATCGTACTTCTTCCCGGCTTTGGCCATATGGGGCTCTTTGGCAGCAACCGCGATGAAATTATGGCCGAGGTTAAATAGTTGGGGCTAAATAGTTGAAATTAAATGGCCAGCATAAGTTTAAGAAGTTAACAGGTGCGCTGACTCTTCTAGCTCTTCTAGCTCTTCTAACACTTCTTACAAGTTGTGGCCTGCCATCTGGCAATCAAAAACCTGATGATTCAAAGGTTCGTGATGGCATAAAACTTCTAGTAACGTCATTCGAACGTGGACACACCAAGCTCATAAATTGGAACGATGCCAAAGTAAAAGCCCAAATTAATCGGCCGATTCCATCTGGTTTTGCAACAGAGGCGGGTTGGAATATTAAGTGGCCCAACTATTCACAAGGTGAATTGCCATATGTGGTTATTCCATGGGCGGTTATAGGTCAATATCCGACTAAGTACGCATTAGATGGCAGTTTTTATGATGGTGGCAAAATAGTTCCAGCTGCAGTTGGACTACAGATTGCCAAAATCCAACAGGCTAACTTCCAAAACGGTGATGAGTTTTTCGCAGCAACTGTCAGGCAACGCTTTTCAAGTAAAGATCCAACCTGGCTCATCTATACATCTGTCCCGTACCTACCTGTTACCGACAATGCTTATGGCTTTGCTCATATAACAAATGGGGTTTGGAAGATAATGGATTTTGGTACTGCGACTGTTGGATGTGGCCTAGTGCCACAAGCTGTACAAAGCGAATTTGGATTTACTTGCCCAAGTAACTAATTGGATCCTTGGCAAAACTATCGCGGCAGCCATCCATACAGAAGTAATACTTTTTTCCTTCGTATTCATACATAGCAGCGGCGTCAACCTTGCGCACCTGCATACCGCAGACCAAATCCTTGGCAAATTCTGAATCATCTCCACTAATAGAATTCTTTTTAGAAGTGCGCACTAAGTAGAAAACCACTGCCAGAATAAGCAGCGCCGCTAGATTTAAGATGGTGGTCGCATTTAATCCAATATGACTTGTGACTACCGAAAGTTTTCCTCGCGCTGGAGACAACTTAAAAAGATTAAAGATAAATTGGGTCACTAGCCCGCTTAGACTCATCACAAACCAAAAAGTTAAAGTCAGGCGAAGGGCGACCAGGTTTCCATAATATTTACGATAGATAAGTACAAGTGGGAGCGCCACTAAATCTGCAAATATGAAACTCACCGTGCCGCCAAAGCTAATCCCGTTATGCCAAAGCGCGGCGGCCATAGGGACGTTACCTACCGAGCAGACAAAACTTATGAAGGCTATAAGTGGTGCAATAACCACATTCTCAATTGAAGAAAATATGCCATGCCCAGTTAGAAACAGACGTTGCCAAATTGATACGGGTACTAAGGCAGTAGCAAGGCCGGCAATTAAAAATCCAACGATGAGCTCGGTTCTCATCATTGTGAAATCACCGATTGTGTAACCAGCGGCATCGGCTAGCGATGCTCGGCCCACTTGGCTTTCACTTGAACTTTGAGACTCTTCAACCCTTATTGAATTTAGTAATTTCTTTGAGACTAAACGAGGAAGCAAGAACCACAGTAGCAAGATCATAAAGGCGCCACCAATAAATTCTGCCGCTGCAAATTGCCACCCAATTAAGATCCAGAGGACTAGACCAAGTTCGATAACCAAATTGGTACTTGCGAATGCGAAAATCATTGAAGTGGTGAAGTCGGCTCCCCTAAAAAATAGCGTTTTACCAAGCGCCGTTGCAGCATATGAACAAGATGAGCTGACCATGCCAAAGAATGATGCTTTTGCAACTGACTTAGCAGAATGGTCGCCAAGATCATTGCGCATCTGATTTTTTGAAACAAATGCCTGAATTAAGCCAGAAAGAACAAAGCCAAAGACTAGCGCCCAAAAAGTGTCAAAGAACATCCACCAACTCATCTGCAAACCTGAGAGAAAATTATGCATTTGCTAATACCTCTGCACTTACTCGACCATCATGCCACTTCGAAACAAAAGCTATTCCTGCTTGGATCTGATTGGGATCTATTTCAAGGGTGCGAAGTATTTGCTCCAAATTTTCAGGATTTACCTCTGTTACTGGCGGGAGTGGTTGGTCCTTATAAAAAACTTCCTCGATGTGAGTTAAAACCATTCGACCTGCTGCCATAGCTTCTAGGGCGAGTACTCCGGCAACACCTACAAATTGATCGATCACGACATCAGCTTTTGCAATGAGAGCTGGTACCTCATTATTAGAAACCGACTCGGTATATATTCTTTCGATTGTGCCCTCTTTATGTAATTTATCCAAGATCGGTTCAATAATGTTTGCTGATTTAATCCAAGAACTGCTTGGTAGATAAAGGATTCTTAATTTGCTTTTCGAAGTAGTTACTGGATGAGTGGCTGCGATTGAATTAAATTTTGCAAAATCTATTACTACAGGTAGCCACTTAGCGCCTGGGGCATCATGAAGTAGATCTGGCGTCGTAACAAAATATGGGATTCCAGCTTCTTTCAGGGCTGGAATGGCGGCTCGGTTTTGAGCCGACCGAGTGCGTAATTTTTCTAAATCAGCCCCACCATCTTTAAAAGGAGAATACTTATTGGTGGCGATATGAAAATCGACATCACGGATATCGCTGCCATGAAAAATGGCTCCCACTTTTTTCCCGTATTTCTTAAATTTAGCTAAGTCGGCGACGCCATCAAATGAGGTAAATCCATTATGAGATTTAAGTCCGACGATTGGATTTAAAGATTCAAGAAAGATGTCAGAGTACTTTGCGACTACTTCTACGCCGCGAGCCTCTCGTGCCTTATAACCAATCCAATTCTTGCGATCCAATTTAATGTTGGCATCAAATAGTTCTGGTCCGCCACTTAAAATTCGCATCGAATCACCAGGGATACCTAAGGACCTGGCTAGCGCTGCGATCCACCCGGTTGCCTGGCCAGCGGAATTTGTTGGACCAATCAAGAAGTTACGAGGAATGGATTTGGATTTTCTTGCAGAATTCCAAACTTTAAGCGTTGCTACTTTCTCATCGCGCCAATCCAGGAACTGCTTCTTTTTTTCATACTTCCATCCCATATCCGAAGTATGGCACCGTTGAACTATTACTCTCATCCCGAAGTGAGGGAAAAGAGCTAAATAATTTAGCGATTAAGGCTTGCGCAAGCTCTCATGGTCAACATCTTTAGTGCGTTCGTGAATTTTCCTAATTTGAAGTTCTAGGCTCTTCACTGCAATATCAAATGCGGCAAGGTCATTAAAGGCTGCACCTTCGGATCGCAAAAAAGGGCCGGCGCCGTGGGAGGTAAGAATCACTTCGTGTGAGCTCTTACCATGATGTGGATTTTGTTCGTGGAGAACTTCAACTTTAATGCTCTCCAACTTAACGTTAAATCTAGATAGCGCCTTTAATTTCTCTTCTGTGATTCCACGAAAATCTTCGGCTAAGGTGACATTTCTGGCGTGAATCACAATCTCCATGGCTTTCCTTTCACAGGCTGCCGACTGCAGTTACTTGATCTTAATGTTTGGACTGATTAACTTTCAATAGATGGGTTAACCAGCCCAAATCTCATCTTTAGCTAGCTGCTTGCTGGTCTTACTTTCTTAGGTGCTTGATTGATTTCTTGATTGATTGATTTCTTGATTGATTGATTTCTTGATTGATTGATTGCTTTACTTCATTGCCTTTACGCGCATCTTGCGCACGCGCTTCTTTGCTGGGCTCTTCTTGGCGGCCACCTTCTTGGTTGTAGCCTTCTTGGTTGTAGCCTTCTTGGTTGTAGCCTTCTTAGCGGTTGCCTTCTTAGCCGTAGCGCGAACCTTTACAACTTTAACCGGGGTAGTGCTTGCAGCATTCACGCTATTTGATGTGGCATCTGAACCGGTTGTGGCTGTGCCAGCTGCAAATGCAGTTGTAGGCAAGAATGCAGTTGTAGGTAAAACCAGTGCAGAGCTAACTGCTGCTGCGATAATAACTTTCTTCATATTTATATTCCTTTTTCTTTTTGTTGTTTCACGAGGTCAGCATCTCTGCCTAGTGAAAGTGTTTTACTTTTCGGTAGAACGGGTGGAATATTGCCCGCAAGTGATACATACCCGCCTGACGCGATGGCAAAACTGTGAAATACACAGGCAATTAATGGCAGACTTGGCGCCATGACCAGTGCGCCTCAAACTAGCGGTTCCAATAACGCTGGTAAGTCGAGAGATAAGAACGCCTTCGCGCCGCAGATCCAAGTCTTTGAACCTCATCGCGCTTCTCTGCCACCTCTTATCCCCTACCTTCGCGAATTCTGGCGCCGCCGGGTCTTTGCAAGTGAGCTTGCAAAATTTACAGATAAGGCGGAGTACTTAGACTCTAAATTAGGAAAAGTTTGGTTAGTTCTAAATCCACTACTCCTAGCAATGATCTATTACTTATTAGTTACCGTTCTTAAGGGTGGCAAGCACAACAATGGCATAACAACCTTGGCTCATATCCTGATCGGTTTATTTACCTTCTATTTTGCCCAAACTTGTATTACATCTGGCGCACAATCAATTACCAGTGGTGGTCGCCTTATTTTGAATCAAGCTTTTCCACGAGCACTGCTTCCATATTCAAGTTCCATCTCAGCTTTTCAACAATTCCTTCCAACTATCCCGGTTTATATCTTTGTAATAATTATTGGAAAGCTGATGTATCCGGCAACGCAAGTTCCAGGTATAACTTGGCACTTTATTTGGGTTCCATTTATCGTGGCGCTAGTTGGTATTACCGGATTTGGTTTGGCGCTGGCCTTTGCGACGATGAATGTTTACTTCCGTGATACCAATAAATTGCTGCAATATTTCATGCGTATCTGGCTTTACCTATCGCCAATTTTATGGCAACCGGAAATGCTCCATGGTTGGCATCGTGCGGTACTTTATTTAAACCCACTTGGTCCTACGCTCTCAGCAACAAGTCATATCTGGATCGATGGACTTGCCCCAAATCTTGCAGAGTGGATCGGCATGCTTTCATGGGCGCTACTTTCAATAGTTCTGGGTGGTTACTTCTTTATCTCAAGGGAGCGCGACTTTGCGGTCAGAATCTAAAGCGCCAATTGTTATGCCAGATGATCTGGCTATTCGAATTGAAGATCTTTCAATCAAATACAAGATCAATGTCGATACCAAGCGCACCTTAAAGAACGCAGTTATGCGGGCCAGCAAAGGCGAACGTGTGCGGATGCGTACAGTTGAAGCAGTAAAACATTTAACTCTCGATGTTCCTCACGGATCAGTTCTTGGAATTGTCGGCGCAAATGGCGCTGGTAAATCAACTTTGATGCGTTCGATCGCCGGAATTTTGCCCCCTACCGAGGGTCGCATAATTGTGAATGGAAAGATCTCAACGCTACTTGCACTAGGTGTTGGCTTTAACCCAGCCTTATCTGGTCGCGACAATATTATTTTAGGTGGCTTGGCTTCTGGCTTGAGCCGTGAAGAAATTGAATCAAAGACCGATCAAATTGCAGAGTTTGCCGATTTGCCGGATGGCTTTATTGATATGCCAGTTCGCACATATTCCAGCGGTATGTATGGCCGAGTGGCCTTTAGCGTTGCGGTAAATATGACGCCAGATATTTTGCTACTAGATGAAGCGCTCTCTGCTGGCGATGCCTCCTTTAAAGAGAAATCTTTCACAAGAATGCGCGAGCTCTGCGAAGAGGCCCGGACAATTGTCATTGTTTCGCATGCGCTTGCCACAATCAGCGAACTTTGCGACACCGCAATCTGGATGCACAAAGGAAATATGCTGGCGAAAGGTAAACCAGAAGAGATTGTTGATCAATATCTAAAGTTCTTAGATGTTGGTACCCTTCCTTCCAACTTTGAGGATATGTAAGTTGGAGCTTCTACGCGGTCATGTAACTATCTTGGCTTCAGCAGATAATGTTTCAGATGGTCGCCTCCATCGCCTAACCAACGCTCTACTTAAGAATCAACTCACGGTTGATATTTGGGCGCTAGGAAATTCAGGTGATGCCCCGCACGGCGCGACCTTTCATCGGGCTCCCGGCGGAAAAAGTAAATTTTCAAGAGTGCTACGAGATCTCACCCTTCCCACTAAAGCATCAGGTGAGATTGTTATGGTCATCTCCCCTGATCTAATCCCGCTTACATATTTAATAACTCGTTTGCGCCGGCAAAGGTTAATTGTTGATGTTTATGAAAACTATCCGCGCCTTCTTAAAGATCGTGCATGGGCTAAGGGGCTAATTGGATTCATGGCAAAGGCGATAGCCAAAGCTGCAACCTTCTTTGCCGCACGCGCTGAATTAACAACCGTTGCCGATATCCAAGTTCCCCCGTTCAAGGCGCACAATCGATTGGTAATAAAGAATTTGCCAGATAGTTCAATCATCACTCTTTCAGGTGAGTTAGATCAGAAACCGCGAGCGCTCTATGTGGGCGATGTCAGAAAGAGCCGTGGCCTTCAAAAAATGCTCGCTGTTGCGGAAATTGCAACAGATTGGAACTTTGACATCGTTGGTAACGTTTCAAAGTTAGATTTAGAATTTTTGGAAAATTGGCAGAAAATTAGCCCAGCAAGTAATCGAGTGCATTTCCATGGGCGACTAACACCGATTGAATCGTGGAAATTTGCGAAGGGTGCTTGGGTGGGTTTAACACTTCTTGAACCAACTCCAGCTTTTATTGAAGCTGTGCCAAGTAAGTTGTATGAATATGCAGCTTGTGGCCTTGCCACAATTTCCACTTCACTACCAAGATGTGTTGAACTTATTGCGGCAAGTGGTGGTGGCGCGATTGCAGATTCCCCTGAAGAGATCGCCCGCCTTTTATCTAAGTGGCAGGCTGAACCAAGTGAATTATTGAAAATCCGAGCGAGCGCCTTGAATTGGGCGCAAAATGAATTAAATAGTGAGGCGCAATACGGGCAATTCGTTGCCGCGGTCAAAAGCCTCACACGCCCCGCAAGGTAGGCTACGGGGGTGTCGCTAGCACCCGTAAAAATTCTAGAGAGCGCAGATGTTGATCCCAGCGCAAAGATTGGCGGCGGATCCTCGATCTGGCACTTGGCGCAAGTTCGAGACCAAGTCGTGCTCGGTGAGAATTGCATCGTAGGTCGCGGCGCATATATCGGTAGCGGCGTAGTGGCTGGCAACAACTGCAAGATTCAAAATTATGCCTTGGTCTACGAACCAGCAGTTCTCGGCAATGGCGTCTTTATCGGTCCAGCTGCAGTCCTAACAAATGATGAATTTCCTCGCGCAATCAATCCTGATGGTTCACTTAAGAGTGGATCTGATTGGGATGCGGTTGGCGTAAGTATCGGTGATGGTGCGGCAATTGGCGCTCGCGCTGTCTGTATTGCTCCGGTAAAGATTGGCACTTGGGCCTTAGTTGCCGCGGGCGCTGTTGTGACTAAAGATGTGCCAGATTTCGCACTAGTTGCAGGAGTCCCGGCAAAAAGAATTCGTTGGGTCGGCAAGGCCGGCAAACCACTTGTTGCGATCGGTGATAATCGATTTGAATGCCCAGTGACTGGTGAAAAATTTAAAGAAATTACTTCAGATAAGTTAGTCGAAGATAACTAGAGAGTGGGCGCAAAATGATTCCAGCCGCGAAACCGATAATTGGCGATGAAGAGCGCGCTGCCGTAGACCGCGTATTGAAATCTGGAATGTTGGCACAGGGGCCAGAAGTTGCTGCCTTCGAAGAAGAATTCTCAAAGCATGTTGGTGGTCGCCATTGTGTTGCCATGAACTCTGGTACATCGGCGCTTCATCTCGGATTTATTGCAGCCGGAATCGAACGGGGCGATGAAGTCATCGTTCCCTCATTCTCATTTGCTGCCACCGCAAACTCCGTAGTGCTTGCTGGGGGCGTACCTGTTTTTGCTGATATCGATCCAAAGACTTTCAACTTAGATCCCGATCATGCCGAATCTCTCATCACCAAAAAGACCAAAGCGATCATGCCGGTTCACCTTTATGGACATATCGCAGCAATGGACCGCTTTGCAGAGATCTCAAATAAGCATGGCGTAAAGATTATTGAAGATGCGGCGCAAGGACATTTAGCTTCATTGAATGGTCGCAACTCTGGTGAATTTGGCGTTGTCGCATCGTTCTCCTTCTACCCAACAAAGAATATGACCGCTGGTGAAGGTGGCATGGTTGTCACGGAAGATGCGGGAATTGCTCGCATGCTTCGACTCCTTCGTAACCAAGGCCAAGAGATTCGCTATCAAAATGAAGTTATTGGATTTAACACTCGCATGACGGATATTCATGCTGCGATTGGTCGCGTACAACTGGCCAAATTGCCAGGTTGGACAGCTACTCGTCAAGCAAATGCCGCCTACCTTGATGCCAATCTAAAGGGTGTAGTCACTCCGTTTGTGGCACCAAATTCAAAGCATTCATATCACCAATACACAATTCGAATCCCTGGTGGCGATGCGGCAAAGCGTGATGAGTTCATGAAGCGCATTGGCGAGAAGGGCGTTGGTTCAGGCGTCTATTACCCAACACCTATTCATAGATTGCCATCCTTCAAATTAGATTTAAGCCTTCCCGAAACTGAATTAGTAATTAAGGAATGTGTTTCGCTTCCCGTTCATCCTTCGCTAACTCAAAGTGAATTAGAAACAATCGTTTCTGTTGTAAACGAAGTGGCGGCATCCCTTTAATTAGGAAATAAATATGGCAAATACAACTTCTTCTAATTCTTCTAATTCTTCTAATTCCTCTCAAAAGAAACTACGCGCCGGACTCGTAGGACTAGGCATGATGGGACGCCACCACGCGCGTGTCCTTGGTTCGCTAGATGGTGTTGATTTAGTTGCGGTCTCCGATCCAATGGGTGATCCACACAATGTTGCCGGTGGCCGAGAAGTACTAAAGTCAGTTGATGATCTAATTAAAGTTGGGATCGATTATGCAATGGTTGCCGCCCCAACCGCATTTCATCAAGAGCTCGCGCTAAAACTTGCAGATGCAGGAATTCACGCACTAATAGAGAAACCATTAGCCGTTGATACTCCTGCGGCAAAAGAGATTACCGCTGCTTTTGCCGCGAAAAACTTAGTTGGTGCGGTTGGGCATATCGAACGTTACAACCCAGCCCTTCAACAACTTCGAGCCCGGTTAGATGCTGGCGAACTTGGTGCGGTCTATCAAATCACCACTCGTCGCCAAGGCCCATTTCCTGCTCGTATCGCCGATGTGGGAGTGATTAAAGATTTAGCAACACATGACATCGATTCAACTGCTTGGGTGGCACGCTCTAAATACATAAGTGTTAGTGCCCGTACTGCTCACAAATCTGGACGTGAACATGAAGATATGGTTGCCGCAGTTTGCGATTTAGAAAATGGCATCATCTCAAATCACTTAGTTAATTGGCTGACTCCATTTAAAGAACGTCTAACTATTGTTACAGGTGAGCGCGGCGCCTTTGTTGCCGATACCTTAACCGCCGATTTAACTTTCTATGCAAATGCCTCTGTTGAAACACAATGGGACTCGGTTGCCGCATTTCGTGGTGTGAGTGAAGGCGACGTTGTTCGTTATGCCTTCGCCAAGCCAGAACCACTTCGCGTCGAACACGAAGCTTTCCGGGATGCAGTACTTGGTCTGCCCGGTGCAAATGAAAAAATTGTAACTATGGAGCAAGGACTCGCTACCGTTGCTGTTGCCAGTGCGATGCTAGAAAGTGCCAACCGTAAGGAAACCATAAAGCTATGAAGATTGCCCTTGTTGCCCTCGGAAAAATAGGTCTGCCCCTGGCAGTTCAATTCGCCATGAAAGGCCATCAGGTAATTGGTTGTGATGTTAATCAGAAGACCGTTGATCTGGTTAATGAAGGTACCGAACCATTTCCGGGCGAAACGCACCTTGGCGAATATTTGAAAGATGTGGTTGCAAAGGGTTTATTGACTGCTACTACCGATACAACCGCAGCAGTTTCGCAGGTCGATGCCGTTGTAGTAGTTGTGCCTTTATTTGTCGATAACGATGGCGTACCTGATTTTGGTTGGATGGATGATGCGACTCAGAAGATTGCCGCCGGCTTAAAGCCCGGAACTTTGGTCTCCTACGAAACAACTCTTCCGGTTGGGACTACCCGAAATCGTTTTGCACCAGCACTGGAGAAAGTTTCTGGATTAAAAGCGGGCGTAGATTTTGATTTAGTTTTCTCACCAGAACGCGTACTAACCGGTCGAGTCTTTGCCGACCTGCGTAAATATCCAAAGTTGGTCGGTGGAATAAATGAAAAATCCACAAAGGCTGGCATTGACTTTTATAACGCGGTCTTAGATTTCGATGATCGTCCGGATTTAACCCAGAAAAATGGCGTCTGGGATCTACTTACCTGCGAAGCAAGTGAAATGGCTAAATTGGCGGAAACAACCTATCGCGACGTAAATATTGCACTTGCAAATCAATTTGCTATCTTCGCTGAAGGTGCAAATATTGATATTGCAAAGGTGATCGCTGCTTCAAACTCACAGCCTTACAGTCACATCCATCAGCCAGGAATAGCAGTTGGCGGTCATTGCATCCCAATTTATCCGCGCTTTTATCTTTGGAATGATCCCAAGGCAACTGTGGTTCGCGCTGCCCGTGAAGCAAATGCGGGAATGCCAGAACATGCAGTCGGATTATTGGAAAGTGCAATTGGTTCACTTTCTGGAAAGAAGATTGCAGTACTCGGAATCTCATATCGCGGTGGCGTAAAGGAGTCAGCCTTTTCTGGCGTCTTCCCAACCGTTGATAATTTAAAGAAGGCCGGTGCTACCGTCTTTGTAAATGATCCGATGTATACCGAGGAAGAGATTTCAGCTCTGGGCTTTAGTTCATATCAAATCGGCGATGCTATCGAAGGGGTAATTCTTCAAGCAGATCACAAAGAATACAAAGAACTTACCGCTTCTAACTTCCCTGGTTTGCAGGCTCTTGTAGATGGTCGCCGCTATTTAAATCCCTCTTCATTTAGCACAGTTAAATTCTTAGTGATTGGATCACCGGCGAATGGCTAATAAAAAAGCCGCAAGCAAAAAACCACGCGCAATTATGATTGTGCTAAACGCCGTAACAAATGATTCTCGAGTTTTAAAGGGCGCTTGGTACCTAGCCGATCATGGCTGGGAAGTAATGATTCTGGGCATCTCGCCTAATCAAGATATCGATCATCTAAGCGTTGGCCGCGCGCACGTGGTTCGAGTCCTTCGTAAAAAACTTTTCGCCCGTGGCGATCGCTATATAAATGTAATTAGAAAAGCCTGGCTTGCGACCTTGGCCGAAGTAATTCCTACTCCGAGAGAAGTCACCCTTAAACCTATGGAGGAAGCTCGCCGCGGTATGGTCCAGGCAGTAATTGATTTCCAGCCAGATTTAATTCATGCCCAAGATTTTTCGGCCATTCCAGTCGCGGTTGAGGCTCAGGAAAAAATTCGTGCTCAAACCGGTAAAAGTATTCCAATGATTTACGATGCCCATGAATTTCTACCAGGACAAGCAAATATCAAACGACCAATTAGGCGTTCGCTAGTTTCCATGGAACGCAAAGATATTTCTAAATTCAATCAAATCGTGACAGTAAGCGAAATGATCGCTGACATGTTGCAAGAAAACCATGGCCTCGCTAAGCGGCCAGTAGTTGTAACTAACGATCCAGTTTTAGGTGCGGCGCGGATTCATAAGAGTAATTTGCGAAAAGATATTGCCCTTGCCAAGAAGGTACCGCTTATGGTTTACAGCGGTGGCGTAGCTCCCCAACGTGGAATTATGGTCGCGGTAAAGTCACTTCCATTTCTCCCAGACCATCACCTTGCCATCATGGCACCTGGTTCAAATGCTCACTTAAAAGAGTTGGAAGCAATGGCGGTAAAACTTGGAGTTGCCGATCGGCTACATGTACTCGGCTTTGTTGATAACGCTGAAGTAACAAGTTATTTAAAGAGCGCTGATATCGGATTAATTATGAATACCCACCATGTAAATCACGAGCTCTCAACCCCAACAAAATTTAGTGAATACTCACATGCCCTAGTTCCCATGGTGGTCAGTGACGTTAAATTCCTATCGCAAGAGGTCAATCGACTTGGTATCGGTGAGGTATTCATCTCTGAAGACGTACCTACCTTTGTTGAAGCCGTTAAGAAAGTTAGCGCCAATCCAAGGAAATATAAGAAGAACTTCACAAAGTCATTCCTAAATGAACGTAGCTGGGAAGCTCAAGCCGCTAACTATGTTGACCTATATGAAGAATTGACCGGATTGCAGCCAAAGAAGCTTCGCTCTTCAGTATTTAAAATTGGTGAGGCCACAAAGAAGGCTAGAAATGAATCAATCTCTGCTTTTTATAAGCGCGTAATAAAGTAATTAATTTCCGAACTTAGCTAGCAAAACTTCTGCTACTTTCTCGGCGGCATGGCCATCACCATAAGGAAATATGGTTTCCTTGCTTGGTTTTGCACGTGCGACATCTTTAGCTAATGATTCGGGCGTAGCCAATACATTCCAACCATCGATTAAAGTTTCCGGCCATTCGGTCTCGGTGCGAATTGTGGTGCACGGAGTTGCGAGAATGTAGGCCTCTTTTTGTAAGCCGCCAGAGTCAGTTATTACTCCCCTGGCATTTGTTACTAGCGAAACCATCTGTGGGTATGAAACCGATTTAACCGAGTGAGTTGAACCGCTTGAAAGAGTGATGCCGAACTGATCAGCCTTTGATTGCAAGCGCGGGTGGGTTATTAAAATTACGGGAAGCGGCAGGCTATGCATCGCGGCGATAATTGCCGTAATTCGATCCTGATCATCGGTATTTTCCGCCCGGTGAATCGTTGCCACGTAATATTGATCTGCGCTCAACTTTTCAGATGCGATCTCCGATGGAAGTTCTGGGGCGCTCTTTAATACTCGCTCTCGTGTGGCTAGACAGACATCAACCATCACATCGCCAACCATTATCGACTTTTCGCCAAGGCCCTCAGCGCTTAGGTGCTTCATCGCCTCGTTGGTTGGGGCAAGTAATAGATCTGCGGCGTGATCGGTCAGAATTCGATTGTGTTCCTCTGGCATAGCGCGATTAAAGGAACGCAGGCCAGCTTCTAGGTGAGCAATTTTGATTTTCAACTTAACTGCAGCAATTGCTCCTGCCAAAGTTGAATTGGTATCGCCATACAAAAGGACTAGATCTGGTTGATTCTCTTCAAATATTTTTTCCAGCGCGATCATCATGGCACCGGTCTGCTGTGCATGTGATCCACTACCCACGCCTAGATTGAAGTGAGGGGCCGAGATCTGGAGTTCATCAAAAAAACTTTGGCTCATCTCAGGGTCATAGTGTTGGCCCGTGTGTGCAATTTGGTGATCGATTCCAGCCTTTGCAAAGGCATGATCGATTGGCGCCAATTTAACAAATTGTGGCCTAGCCCCTACGACTGAAATAACTTTCACATAGATACCTTACAAGATCACCTCCTTATAAGCGCTGATTGATTCAAAACCTCATTTGAATATCGATAGAATCAACCAATGCTCTCCCGCCTGAAGTCAAAAATATTCCACCGAATCAAGGTGGTGTTGCGAGAAGAGATCACCAGCTATTTCCGCTACTTCCGAGCACACGAACGAAAAGTTGTTGCGCTAGGTTTGTTGGCTATTTTGATAGTAACTGGCTCCTTTTTTGCAGGGCAGAAATCTGTTGACCATTCACAAGATATTTATCAATCATTCCCAAAGCTTCCGATTTATCCAGAACTAAAGCCGGCTGACCCCCTGACCTATGATTTAAGCCTGACTCAAAATAGCTTTCCCGATGGCGGGAAATTCATAGATTCAAAGTGTGCGCCTCTTTCAACAAATTGGGTGGCGCAAGAAAATTCAAAGCCTGGTGTTGGCATCACCATGGATGATCTGGCAAAAATGCATGTAACACTTCCTCTCGGGACTGCCTTTTGGCTAGATAAGACTTCTGCAAGCTGCGGTGACACAGTTGGAATTCACGCATCTTTAATTGATCGAAATAGTCACAAGGCAAGCGATGGAAAAAGAACTTTCCAAGTTATTCGAATTGGTTGGTATAACGGCGCAGGTGGCACCGAGGTATGGCGCTCAAATCCAGTCAATCTTCATTATGAAAAGATTTTAAAACCTAAAAATGCTTACCGAATGATTGAGACCAAATGGAAGACCAGCACCTCTTTCACGATTGGAAATGATTGGACTCCAGGGTTCTATATGGTCCTTTCGCGGGCCGAAGATGGAACCATTGAAAGCGCTGCCCCACTTATATTGCGCAGCCAAGTTGGAAGTTCCAAACTTGCTCTAATCAACTCCACTCTTACCTGGCAGGCCTATAACAACTTTGGTGGCAGATCTCTCTATCGTGGTCCGGGTGATAGTTCAAGCCAACAATCAAATGAACGAAGTCGAGTAGTCTCTTTTGATCGACCACTTATTGGCAGTGGAATTCAATTAGTTCAGCGTGATGCAATTCCATTAGTGCAATTTGCCGAGAGTAAAGGCATCAATCTAGATCAATTTGCAGATACCGATATTCAGGATTCTCCTAAATTGACTTCGAATTATCATGGACTTGTCTTTGGCGGTCATCCCGAATACTTCACGCAAGAGATGTTCCAATCATTTCTTGCCGCAAGAAATAACGGCATCAACCTGGCATTCTTCAGTGGAAACACTGCCTATTGGCGTGCCAGACTCTCACCTTCCTCCATCGGGGAAAATCGCCACGTAACAGTCTTTAGATATTCGACCGAAGATCCGATCCGCGATAATTCACAGAGCACCGTTCGTTTCCAAGATCCTGTTGCCAATCAACCTGGTTCACTTCTAACTGGTGAGAAGACTTCAGGTATTGGAGTCGTCGGTGATCTCAACACTGTAAAAATGCCTAGTTGGCTACACCTGCCTTCTTGGACCTCAATAAAGGGTTTTGGCTCGCTCTCAGAAATTGAAAGCACGATTCCTAATAATCCATCGGCGGCAAAGAATATAAATGTAATCCTTCAAGGAAAATTTAAGTATGCGCACGATCCATCCACTGAGGAGATGGCATATAAGAATAATTCGGTTGCGCAGAGCGTTTGGTTTAAGACCCCTTCTAATGCCGTGGTCTTTAACGCCGGGATAAATATGTGGTCTTGCAATCTAGAAAAATCATGCCCGCTGGCATCGGTTGATACTCAGTCAAAGGATAATCTGCAGAACATTACTGCTCAGATACTTACACTGTGGCAGCAATCTGATCTCGGCGCAAAAATAAAATAACTTTTACTAATTGTTAGAGCGGAATAAGTAAAACTAAGCCGGTTATTGCTATTGCTAGAACAATTGCCTGACTTAAAATCCCCATCGCGGTGGCGCGATCTCTTGCCCGATCTTCTTTGTCGGCAACCTTTGAAAGCTGACCGAGTTTTCCAAAATTGAAGGTACCCATGAGTCCAAAGGCTAGACAAAACTTCTTGCGAGATTGAATCCAGCCAACAGAGAAGACCATCGCTGGGATAAATATTCCGACTCTTGAAGCTCTTGGTGCATGAGTTTTAATTATTGTGACGGCACTAATGATTGTTAGTACCGCGCCTAGAAGTGCCACGATTTGCCTTCTACGAATTTCGCCCGGGCCAATATTGCAAACTCCTGGTTGATAATTACTCATTTATTTTCCCCTGATCGCAAAAACGGTGAGAAATAAATTAAATTGCATCGGCTTCTTCGTCGGCGAAGATCTCGTGATCATCGTCGCCAGAGCGAGAAACCCAGTTAATAACCGATTTAAGAACGCCAAGTAGAACCGCAAAGAATGCAAATACGGCTAGAACTCGGCGAATGGCTTTAAGCATGGGATAAATGTACCTGAAGCTCCCTGAGAAATTCTTGATAGAAAATGGGTGATTTGGGAAATAGTTGATTTGGGAAATAGTTGATGTGAAAATCAGGAAATCGAGTGGGAGATTTACTCGGAAGTGGTGCGTAACGCCTGATCTATATCGGCCCAGAGATCTTCAATATCTTCTATCCCAACTGCGATCCGCACTAAGTTGGTGGGGATGGTTGCGCTTTCACTAGACCAGCGATGCCTACGCTCCCATAGAGTCTCAACGCCGCCAAGTGAAGTTGCAAAAGTGACTAACTTAGATGATTGGCAGGCAAGGTCTGCCGCCTTGACCCCTCCCTTAACATCTATCGAAAGTATTGCGCCAAAGCCCTTCATGAAACTAGCAGCCCGCTTGTGGTGCGGATCTGAAGTCAATCCTGGGTACCTAACTCGATCTACATTTGGATGATCGGAGAGGCGCTTGGCTAACTCCATGGCGTTCTCTTGGGCTTTTGCCAACCGCAGACTCAAGGTGCGCATCCCGCGTAGTGCCAACCAACTCTCAAATGGACCTGGGATAGCGCCGCCAAACTTTCGAACATCTTGCAATTTCAAATAAAGCGCCTCATCCTTTGTCGAAACGCTACCCATCAAAACATCACTGTGTCCAGAGATGAATTTTGTAACCGAGTTCATTGAAAAATCAGCTCCAAAATTTAGCGGCTTTTGAATAAGCCCGGTTGCAAAGGTGTTATCCACGCCTACTAATAACCCTGCCTTCTTCGCTACGGCAATAACTGTTGGTAAATCCGCAACTTCCAGCGCCGGGTTGGTTGGCGATTCGATCCAAGCAAATGATGCACCGGGAATAGCAGCTAGAAACTCATCGGTATTTGAAACATCGATATAGCGAACTCTTGCCCGCGATGAACTTTCGAGCTCTCGAAGAATGTTCATGGTACCGGTATATCCATTTTTGGAGGCAATAATCACGCTATCTAAAGGAAGCAACTTGAAGATTGCATTGATTGCTGACATGCCAGATGGAAAGAGCAGGGTTTGGCCAGCTTCTAGAAATTCAATTGCGCTTTCAAGGGCCGCCCAGCTTTGATTTCCAAATCTTCCATAACCAATTGTGCCTCCGGCTTGGTAAGTCGAGGTTAATTCAATTGGCGTATTAAGTGCGGCATCTGGAGTTCGCTCTGGACGTCCAGCTGCAACAACAATTGATTCCTCACTAAGTGATTTAATAAACTCGAAATCATTACCCATTTAAGATCTCCAAAACTGCTTTAGCTGCATTATGACCTGGAATTCCACTAACGCCACCGCCGCGAATTGCACCTGCGCCGCAGAGAAATAGATTTGAAATCTTGGTTTCAACGCCCCAACTTGGAAGTGTGTCATCTTCCCTAAATGGCATAGATAGATCTTTGTGGAAGATATTTCCACGTGGAAGCGCGATCTCTTTTTCGATATCTAATGGGCTCTTGACCTCAATACAGAGCGAGCCATCACTGTTCTTAGCTAAGCATTCTTCAATTGGATCTACCAAGTATTCATTTAATTGGGCAAGGAGTTTTTCCTTAACTTCCAGCTTTACCGCCTCAGCATTTTTATCAAAGAGCGATGCGGGTAAGTGAATTCCAAATAGCGTTAAGGTCTGCATTCCCTGGGCCACCAATTCTGGTGACAAAATTGAGGTATCAGAAAGAGTGTGGCAATACATTTCCGCCGGGATCCGATCCGGGACTTTGCCTGCCTTGGCCTGTTTGTAAGCTAATTGCAGATCTGAATAACTCTCATCTATGTGGAACGTTCCGGCAAAGGCCTGCTTTGAATCAATCCCGGATTTCAATCTGGGCAATTTCTCCAACAACATATTTATTTTAATCTGACTTCCATCAAGACTTTCTGGCGATGGTGTCCCAGCGATTCTTGCCAGTACTTGTGGTGCACAATTTGCAAGAACGAAATCAGATGCAAATTCCATATCGCCATGTTGCCCATTTGTAACTGATACTTTAAATCCATCGGCCGAAGAAGTTAGCTTTGTAACTTTTGAATCGGTCAAGATCGCTACCCCATTTGATGTGGCTAATGCGCGCAACTCATTAATCAACGCCCCCATGCCCCCAACTGGAACCTTCCACTCACCAGTGCCATTACCGATTAAGTGATAGAGAAAGCAGATGTTGGCATACATTTCATGCGCATCCGTGAATGTTCCGATCAATCCATCGGTCAGGACTACACCGCGGACTAAGTCATTTGAAAACCTTGCCTCTAAGCTCTCGCCTAGTGGTTGTTCCATTATCTGATCCCAAATTGGGTGGTTTACCTTTGAACGCAACTCGCTGCGGGTAGGTAATTTTTCAAGAAGGGTTGGCGAAATAGCTTCGGCAAGCTTAGAAACATCTTCGTAGAACTGCTTCCAGTTTGCAAACTCTGCATCACTACCTGTGATGTCGCGGAAATGCTGAGCGCTCTCGCCACTTAAATCAGTATTAACCAAGAGGCCAAGATTTTTGCCACTTGAATTATCCGGGGTGAATGATGCTACCGATCGCGAGATGGTTTTAAAATTTAAGCCAAGATCCTTAACGATTTGTTCTGGGAGCAATGAAACCAAGTAGGAGTAGCGCGATAGCCTCGCATCGTATTCCGCAAAGACCCTTTGACTTACGCTAGCGCCACCGATCTCAGGATTAGCCTCAAGAATGGCAACACTTACGCCGGCCTTTGCCAAGTAACAGGCCGCTACCAAACCGTTATGGCCAGCCCCGATAATTACAACTTGGTACTTATTTTGACCCAATGACAATCCGATCTACGGCTTCTGAAATTATCTTCTTACTTGTTGCAAAATTTAATCTAACAAACTGGCCCGAATTCGGTCCAAAAGTTATTCCGGAGTTGAAAGCCACTTTGCCACGTTCCAGCAATGCCTTAGCTGGATCCTCTCCTAGATTAAGAGCCGAGAGATCAAGCCAGCCAAGGTAGGTGCAATTAGGAATTCGATAACCAATTTCTGGCAATTTACTCGCTAACTCTTGCGCTAAGAACTTTCGATTTCTATCGAGGGTTTGTAAGGTCGCATCTAACCAATCTTCACACTCAAAGGCCTTTGCTGCGGCGAGGGCGCCAAAAAGTGAAGCGCGATAATGAATCGCCATTGGCATCGACTTTGCTCGCTCTATTAGTTTTTCACCCTGCACAATGATCATTGCGCATTTAAGACCGGCTAAATTCCAGCTCTTGCTTGCGGCAGTGACACAGACACCAACTTCGCGAGCTGTTTCACTTACCGCCAGAAATGGAACGAACTTACTTTCGCTATAGACCAAGGGAGCATGGATCTCATCACTCATGACGGTTACATCATATTTTTTAGCGAGTTCTGCGAGCTGGGAAAGTTCTTCTTTGGTAAAAACTGTTCCAACTGGATTGTGAGGATTGCAGAGGAAATGTGCCTTGACCCCTGCCTGATACCCCTTCTCAATTGCTGCAAAATCTAAGGTGTAATGCAGACCATCTTTCTTTAACGGTGCATCATATGGTTCGGTCTTTAATTCATTAATCCAATTTAAAATGTTGTGATAAACCGGGGTGTTATACATGACCTTATCGCCAGGCTTTAGAAATGTTCGAGAGAACTCAACCATTCCGACGCCAACATCCGTTGCGATAAATAGCTGATCAGAATTTAGCGCCCAGCCCCACCTGCGAGAGGCGAAGGCGGCAAAATTGATCGCCAACTCTGGAACCGGTCCTAGATAACCGGTATCTGACTTTTTAATCATCTCGGAGAGAAGTTTGCGTATTGGTTTTGCGATCTCAAAATCCATCTCGGCAACCGGAAGAGGCAAGATTGAGGTATCAAATTCCCGCCATTTTGCACTCTTGCGACTCTGGAGCTTTGTTAAAGCGAGTCCATCAATTTTCATAGCGCTGAGTATTGCAGGTTGACTCTCCTATTTCTAGAAAATTACCGACTTCTTTGGCGCCGAAAGTGGCTTTAATACTTTCCGTGTGAAGCTATTTTGTAGCGTGGGTACTTTAATGCGTGGGTAATTTGTGAGTCTTAAATAAACTCAGCACTGTGGTACCCAAAAGAACTCCCACAATTACTCCAAGGCTTACCTGCAAGGATATTGAAGGTATGTGAATGCCGAAGACTTTATGCCAACCCTGAGCTTGCGCAGCTTCAAAGACCAGTTTGATTCCGATGAAACCGAGAATTATTGAAAGGCCTTCGGTTAGGTAAATTAACTTCTGCATTAAGCCACCAATTAAGAAATACAACTGGCGCAGACCCATCAGCGCAAAGATATTTGCAGTCACAATAATGTATGCATTTCTAGTTAAACCAAAGATTGCCGGGATCGAGTCAAAGGCGAATAGGACATTGGTGGTTGCAATTGCAACTAGAGCCACAACAAATGTCGAGGCTCCTTTTTTGCGAATAAAAGTAATTAACCGGCCCTCATGCCACTCTTCTTCTTCACTCTCCCTAATTAATGAGATTGCGGTATAAATCAGGAAGGCGCCAAAGAAGAAAAATATCCAAGAAAATCGGTTAACTACCGCAGATCCAGCGGCAATGAAAATTCCACGTAAGAAGAGTGAAGAAACTATGCCAATTAAGAGAACTAGCTCTTCCTTCTCCTTTGCCACCTTTAATCTGGCCAAAATTAAAATAAATACAAATAAATTATCGAAAGATAATGAGTACTCCGTAATCCAACCGGCAAAGAATTCCTGGCGAGCTTGATGAGTGGACCACTGACCAAGTGAGAATCCAAAGGCAATTGCCATCGCAACATAAAAGAGCGTCCAAAGTATTGCCGATCGCAATGAGGTTGTTTTATTCCGATTTTTAAAGGCCAGAACAAAGTCGAATCCAAGAACAAGTAAGAGTCCGGCGACCGTCAATTCCCAGACCGATGCGCTCATGGTTCATAAAATACAGTAGTTTTATCACCATGGCCTTCACGACGCATGATGAGATGAAGAAGATAGTACGCAAAATTGCTCGCACTGATCCCGCTTTCGCGCCAATAATTAAGGCTTCCACTCTTTGCAATATCGGTCTTGATCCAAAACTTGCCGATGATCTAAATCCTGCTAACCCTGCCAATACAACCAAAGCAAAGAAGAAATACAGCAGAACTCATTACCAAACTCTGGTGAATTCAATATTGTCACAGCAATTGGCCATTAAAGCTGCGGATACCATCATCGAACGAGTTAAGGTTCTAAATGGCGGGAAAATTACGCCGCAAACCATGGTGGAGCTATCTGCTAAAGATTTGCGTGTTGCTGGAGTGTCTGGCGCAAAGGCTCGTGCTATCGCAGAGTTAACCGATGCTGTACTTTTGAAAGATATTGCTTTCCATAAATTTCCTCGCATGAGCAATGATGAGATCAGCACATCTTTAACCAATATCTGGGGCATCGGACGTTGGACCGTTGAGATGTTTTTAATCTTTCACTTAGGTCGGTTAGATGTTTGGCCGGTTGGGGATTTAGCAGTGCGCCGAGGTTGGGAGAAACTCCACAAGTTAAAGGAGCAGATCGAGCCCAAGAAATTGGATTTACTTGGGGAACAATTTGCTGGTTACCAAAGTGTTGTTGCTTGGTATTGCTGGCGCGCAACTGAGGGAGACAGCTCTACTTGGTAGCTAAATTAAGAGACCGGAAAAGCAACCCCCGTACTTGAGTGGCAATCATATCCATTTGGGTTTTTCTCCAAATATCTTTGGTGATAATCCTCAGCCGGCCAATAAACATGAGGTATGGCATCTTGGATCTCTGAACAAATTTCACCAAGCCCCTCGGCTGTAAGAGCGATCTGATATTTAGCCCTGGATGCGATGGCTTTAGCCATTTGATCTTGCGAGGTGGTAAAGATTGCACTTCGGTATTGAGTACCGATGTCGCCACCTTGTTGATTTAGCGAAGTTGGATCATGCATCGTCCAAAATTCCGCAAGTAATCTCTCGTATGAAATTATTTTTGGGTTAAAAATTACTTCAACGGTTTCGGCGTGACCGGTAACGCCGGTACAAACTTGCTCGTAACTTGGCGATGGACGCGTTCCGCCCATATAACCGACGCTCGTTGAAATTACTCCTGGCAAATTCCAGAATCGCCGTTCTGCGCCCCAGAAGCATCCGGTAGCAAAAAAGGCTCTCTCTTCTTCAGAAATTTGATTCATGGGCATATCTTTGCAGTAACGATAGGCTTACGCTCGCTAAAACTATCCCGCCCCCGTAGCTCAGGGGATAGAGCACTGCCCTCCGGAGGCAGGTGCGCAGGTTCGATTCCTGCCGGGGGCACTTTGATACGTATCATTCGATGCGCTCGGATTAACTCGCAGAAATTTCTAAATCGCGATAATTATCAGTAAATACCAATAAATTTTCGCAAATCACAAAAGTAAATCTCCTACACCCTTGTTATCAGAGCAATATCACGCGATAATTGCGCCTTCCAAAAGATAAAAATTTAAGGAGCATTCCCCATGGACTGGCGCCATCAATCTGCTTGCCGAGAAGAAGATCCAGAACTCTTCTTCCCTGTCGGCAACACCGGCCCAGCTTTGGCCCAAATTGAAGAAGCAAAAAAGGTTTGCGAACGCTGTCCGGTAAAAGAACCTTGCCTGGCTTGGGCTCTAGAGAGTGGTCAGGATGCTGGAGTTTGGGGCGGACTTTCCGAAGATGAACGACGGGCGCTAAAGCGTCGCGCAGCTCGTAACCGCGCACGCATGATGGAAAGCCAGAATCAGTTTTAATTAACTACGAAATTTAATCCGGCAACTGTTTCATTTCCACTACGCCTTATCTCAATACTGCCCTTTAATTCATTTTCGGTAAGAGTTTTAACTATCTGCAACCCCAGATTTGATGACTCCCCCAAGTTAAAGCCCGCCGGCAATCCGACGCCATTGTCTATAACTCGCACCTGGACTGTTGAATTTTCGCGCACTACTTCAACCCGCAACTCATCGCCACTTTGATCTAGACCGTGCTCTAAGGCGTTATGAATTAATTCGGTAATTACTAAAGCAAGTGGTGTGGCAATTTGAGAATCAAATATTCCAAAAGTTCCAACCTTGGAGACTTTTACTGGCCGAGAACTAAGCTCAATTGCATTTGGAACAATTCGCTCATAGACCTCATCAAAGGCCACGCTTTCGGCAGAACTTGCGGAAAGTGTTTCATGAACGATGGCGATTGAGGCTACACGCCTAACCGCTTCCGAGAGCGCCGCCTGAGCCGCAGGATCTTCAACACGTCTAGATTGCAGCCGAAGTAGCGCCGAGACGGTCTGTAAATTATTTTTAACTCGGTGGTGAATCTCGCGAATGGTCGCATCCTTGGTTAAAAGCGCGCGATCTCGCCTTCTAAGTTCGGTGACATTGTGAATTAAAACTATCGCCCCGATGTGGTCGCTACCGGCGATTAATGGCATCGCCAATAAATCAAATATGCCCGCGCTATTTTCAAATTCCTCGCGTCGCACACTCTTGCCACTCATGCGATTTAGCCAAGTTTCATCAGTTGGCTGCAATTGTTTTGGAATAACAGATTCAATTACTTCGCCCAATTTATGGTTCTCTAACTCACCGCTCCAACCTGCTCTGTTAAATGCCGATCTAGCATTTGGGCTGGCATATGAAATGGTTCCGGAGGCATCTAACCGAATTAACCCATCCCCAACGCGTGGGGCTGACTGCGAGCGATAAATATTATTTTGGATTGGGAAGGTACCTTCTGCAACCATTCGATAAATCTTGTGCGCGATCTCACGATAATTCAATTCAAGCTTTGATGGTGTGCGCATCGATTCCGCGCTTCGGTGGCGCGAGATAACGGCAATCACTCTTCCTTCATAGGAGACCGGGATGATCTCCTGCTTGATCAAAATATCGCCCACTAATTCTGGTTCGATATCACGATCAATCTCGCCCTTTGAAAGTGCCTGATCGATACGAGGATTTGCTCCCCAATTTAATTCATCGCCAATAACATCATTTGCAAAAACCGTGGCAGCAGTCGTGGGGCGAATATGTGCGAGGGCGATATGACCTTCTGGCCAACTCTGATAATCCTTACGTTTTGGTACCCACAAAATAAGATCTGCAAAAGATAAATCCGAAAGCAATTGCCATTCGGCAAGTAGGTCGGCAATCCGCGCCCGGTCAGAATCGCTCAACGCGGTTTGCGTTGCGATCCGTTCCTCGAGCGTTGCCATAAGTTCTCCGATTTGAGTCTGAGGCTAAATTACTTTAGCTCGGTAACGATCCTACCAATCTCCTTATTGAATGGGGAATTTCGTTTGCTCGGGGCACTAAAGATGCGATTTACCTTTGAGTCAATTGGTAAGACAAATTTTGCTTCACCGCTAACCATCGAAAGAAAGCGCTTCTCCAATGCCCGATCCTCCCTTGTTGATCCCGATTGGTTTAAGAGATAGATAATCGGCAATTTTCTAATCAGGATTGGAAATTGGCTCATGAAGGCCTCAAGTCGAATAAGGCTTAGGCCAGTAGATTTGCAGATATAGATCAATGTTGTTGTTTGTTCTAGGATGGAATTTATAAGTCCGGCCTGCCATCTTCGATCTGTCACAACTTCTTCTAGTGGTGGCAGTGCTCCAATATCAAAGATATTTAGCTTGGTTGTTAAATTGTGGTCCCTTGCCAGGCTGTTTGGCTTGGCGCTTGGATCAACTCGATGAACACCTAAGTTCGAATTTCCAATCTCACTTCGCCCTACTAAATATTCAATAGATTGGGATCGAACATCGGCATCGATAATCGAAACACCGCCAAATGCCGCGGCATAGTTGGCAATATTTAATGCTAAAAGGCTTCGACCTGGCGCCCCGGTAGTGCCGGTAACCGCGATGTTCTTAACCTTTGCAACCTTCTTTGAGTATTGCGAATCCTCTCTAAAGTGGGAGGAGGATCTTGGGACCGAACCTTCTGTATCACTAAATGTCGGTGTTTGGCCTTGTGCTGATGCTTGGTCCTGAACAATCAATGGCAGTCGCAATTGTGAGCGGATGTGACTCATTAATAGGTGGGCATTACTTCCAATCCCATCGATATTTATAAGAGTTATCGCCGGCGATTCAAAATTTTGCAAAATATCTTTTACCAATCCAGGTAGATCGCTCTTGTAAATCAGAATCGTTCTGGTATTTGCGCCCCGCTCGGTTAAGAAATTACTTAGCCCCTCAAAGTCGAAGGCGCGAAAAACAATACTCCAGCCTTGCGAGAAGAGCAGCTGCGATAAATAATCTTCAGCATCGGCATCAGCGATCGCGGTCACTACTTGAATTTGTGGGATTTCAGATTGCACTTCGCACCATCACAATCCGACCTGAGGCGATATTTGCTAGAAGATCTAAGGTTAATTTCGATGGAACTTTCAGAATCACTCCAATATCTCCGCCTAAGTCACGGGATTTAATATCGATGCTCTCTACACTCAATTTCTCGCCAACCAAAGTAGTAGTAACTCCCTTCGAAGAAGCAATACCAGAGGCTGGCAGAACATATACATCAACGACTTGCCCCTTAGCTAGATCAGCTGGTAAATCGTTCTTGGCAATTTTTAGTGGAACTGAATTTAGATCAGCGCCTTGCGTATTGCGGCTTAGAGCTGCGGCCGGAATTATCTCCCCGGCTCCGACTTTTCTCACCACCGTGGTGCCGATTAATTTGGCATTGGTCGAAAGATAGAGCTTTGAATTTTGTGGAAGAAGCACTTTTGTCTTTACTAAATCTGTACTTGCAACTACATCACCTACTGCTAATTCTCCCTTGGTAGACCAAACTAGAACTGATCGATTTGCCGCGCTGGTTAAGAGTAGGGCCGATACAAGTGATAGAAGTAGAAGTCCTGCGCCAAATAGCGCCCTCGGATTTCGGCGGCGAATAAAGTTTGAGTCGATATATTCGGTTAAGTTCATGCCCGATTAATACTCGCTTCGGGCAGCTCTAACTTGGGTTAATCCACAGGATTGCCGTCCGTGACCGGCCGCAGCAAAAGCCATCCTTTCGGATGATTACAGGACCACCTGGGTTCTAGAGGATGCGATCATGGAATTAAAAATTAAAGAAGTTGCGATCAAATCTGCTGCCGCAAAATCACCATTCGATGACCGCCTATGGGAGCATCCAATGCTTGAGTTATATAAGGCGGAATTAATCGCCGAAGAGGTTCTCTTACCTAGAAAGCTCTACCTTGTACCAACGCCGGAATATTACGGTTCAAGCTTCAACGAACTAGTTGATAGCGAATTTGCACCACAGCCATCACCATTAGCAGAGCTCCCCGATTTGGAGAGCTGGGTAAATCGATTTGTCTTGACCACGGTTGAAATATGGAGTGGTCGAAGAAGTGCGATGCAACTTGCTCGGTACTGCCATCGCCAAGTTCATCATCAATTGGTAAATAAATCAGCAGCTATTACTGCTAGTCCAAAAATTAGGAAGCTTTATATAAGTCAACCAATTGAAGGTGTCTGCGAAACTACAGTTACCTTGCGAATCGAGGATCGGGTTAGATCGCTCATTCTCAGGTTCGAGGGTGTAGATAAGCGCTGGCTTTGTACTGAATTAGTATTGCTTTAACTTAATTAGTATTGCTTTAAAAGGCCTAGCTAGCCCCGTGGCAACGCTTGTACTTCTTGCCTGAACCACATGGGCATGGAGCATTGCGTGATGTTCCGCCTTCAGTATGGACTGAACCATCTTCATCCGCAGCGGTATATCGAAGTTCGGCGGCTGGTGCTACTGGAGGTGTTAGCCCCTTAGCTTCAACATCGCCTGTTCCTTCTTCAACATTTACTTCGACGTTAAAGAGGAAGCCGACAAGTTCTTCCTTGATCGCATCCATCATCGCGACGAATAAGTCATAACCCTCTTTTTGATATTCAACAAGTGGGTCGCGTTGGGCCATTGCGCGAAGGCCAATACCTTCTTGCAGGTAATCCATTTCATACAAGTGCTCGCGCCACTTACGATCTAATACTGAAAGTAATACCTTGCGTTCGAGTTCACGCATCACAGGTTCGCTGAGCGTTGCTTCCCTGTTTTCATAAGCCTTCTCAACATCGGCAAGTACCCGATCCAGCAATAAATCTGAATCGATTGCGCCGTAACTTCCGAGTTCGGCAACTAATCGTTCGGGTGTAAATGAGATCGGATAGAGCGCGGTCAGCGCGGTCCAAAGTGTTGCTAGATCCCAATCCTCGGCAAAGCCTTCGGCGGTAGCAGCCTCGACATAGGCACTAACGGTGTCGGCGATGAATGTTTGAACTTGCTCCTTGATATCTGCACCCTCAAGGACTTCGCGACGCTCGCGATAAACGACTTCGCGTTGGCGGTTCATGACATCGTCATACTTCAAAACATTCTTTCGCATCTCAAAGTTGAGTGATTCAACTTGGGTCTGTGCTGATCGAATCGCATTTGAAACCATCTTTGATTCGATTGGCACATCATCGGCAATTCCAGCTGCGCCGAGGAATCTCTCGACTAATCCAGAGTTAAAGCGACGCATTAGATCATCCTGCAAAGATAGGTAGAAACGTGATTCACCCGGATCGCCTTGGCGACCAGAACGTCCGCGAAGCTGATTATCAATACGACGCGACTCGTGGCGTTCGGTTCCAAGAACGTACAAACCACCAAGACCAATCACGACTTCATGTTCCTTAGCCACGGCCGCTTTTTGTTTAGCAATTTCTGCCGGCCATGCCGCTTCGTACTCTTCGGCATTTTCTACCGGGCTTAAGCCACGACGTTGTAATTCAAAATCTGCCATAAATTCTGGGTTGCCGCCGAGCATGATGTCGGTACCGCGACCGGCCATATTTGTTGCAACGGTTACGGCGCCAACCGTTCCGGCGCGAGCAATAATCGCAGCCTCACGTTCGTGTTGCTTTGCATTAAGTACTTCATGTGGAATGCCACGCTTTTTAAGAAGTGATGAAAGCTCTTCAGATTTTTCCACGCTAACGGTTCCGACAAGAACAGGTTGGCCTTTTTTGTGACGAGCGGCAATGTCATCGGCGGATGCTATGAATTTTGCTGCTTCAGTCTTGTAGATCAAATCTGGTTGATCTTGGCGTTGCATCGGACGGTTTGTCGGAATTGGGATTACGCCCAACTTGTAAATCTGCATCAATTCCGCAGCTTCCGTCATCGCGGTACCAGTCATACCGGAGAGCTTGGAATATAAGCGGAAGTAATTCTGCAAAGTGATGGTTGCCAAGGTCTGGTTCTCATCTTGAATCTCGACGCGCTCTTTTGCCTCAAGTGCCTGATGGAGGCCTTCGTTATATCTACGACCAGCCAACATACGGCCAGTGTGCTCATCAACGATTAGCAATTCGCCATTCATCACAACATAATCTTTATCGCGCTTGAACAACTCTTTGGCGCGCAAGGCGTTATTTAAGTAACCAATCATTGGGGTATTTACAGATTCATAAAGGTTATCAATGCCTAGAAGCTCTTCTACGCGAGTTACTCCCGCTTCAATTACACCTACGGTGCGCTTCTTCTCATCAACTTCGTAGTGAGTATCGCGATCTAGTTTTTGCACGATTGTTGCAAATTCTAAATACCACTTGGTCGCCTTATCGGCTGGGCCGCTGATGATTAAAGGTGTTCTGGCTTCATCAATAAGAATTGAATCCGCTTCGTCGATAATTGCAAAGTTATGTTCGCGTTGAACGCAATCTTCTAGAGTCCAGGCCATATTGTCGCGAAGGTAATCAAAACCAAATTCATTATTTGTTCCGTAGGTGATATCTGCTGCGTATGCCTCACGGCGCTCGGCAGGTGTCATGCTGGAGAGAATTACGCCAACTTTGAGACCTAGGAAGCGGTGAATACGACCCATCCACTCACTATCGCGCTCGGCAAGATAATCATTAACGGTTACGACGTGAACGCCCTTACCGGAGAGCGCATTTAAATATGCCGGCAGAGTTGAGACCAGAGTCTTACCTTCACCAGTACGCATTTCTGCAATATTTCCTTGATGCAGCGCCGCTCCGCCCATAATCTGAACGTCATAGTGACGTTGTCCTAAGGTGCGCTTTGCTGCTTCGCGAACTGTTGCGAAGGCTTCTGGGAGTAAGTCATCCAAAGTTTCGCCATTTGCTAAACGTTCCCGAAAATTTATGGTCTGGTTTCGAAGATCAAGATCGGAAAGGGCAGAGACTGAGCTTTCAAATTCATTGACTTGGATCGACAATTTTTCGAGTTGGCGGATTGCCCTGCCTTCACCGGCACGCAAAATCTTGTCTAAAACTGACACGCTTCCTCTTCTCGCCGGAACTTAACTGCTCGCAAAATACTGGATAAATCTGGGATCTTCCTGGTAGAACTTTAGCGATTGGCGCTCTAAATCGGGAATTGGCGCCAAATCTGTGCCAAATCTACCTCCCGGTCCCCTCTTTAAAATAAGTCACGAGAGTCCAACCTGGAAGCTGCACAAATCGCCCCAGTTACTTCTATCCCATGATTCATTAGTGTGCTTTTGGCTGCTGCTAGCGTGGAACCGGTCGTGACTAAATCATCAATCAAGAAGTGATTGACCTTTCCCTCTATCAAAATTGGTTCGTACATTTGCTTTCTTAATTCGCCATCACCGAGTCTAGATGAATAAACTCTAGAATTGGCGATGACCTTCATGGAATCATGCATATTTTTTGATCTCGCAAATGCGCTCAACTTTGTCTGATCCCGGACACGGTGGGTGTGAACCAAAATATTTGAAACGCGAAACTTAATTCCTTCTCCCTCAACGGTGGCGCTTAATTTTCGTACTAGAGATTCTGCCAATAATTGGGTATGCAGATACCCGCGAGAGCGATTTGCGGTTGACCTTGAAGGAATTGGAACTAAAATAATTTCGCTGGTGGCCGTAGCCAAAAATTTAGTAACGAATACCGCCTTTTGCATAACCTGGGCTAACCAATTTCGTGCAATTAAATTATTATCTTCCTTCGCAGCAAGTATCACTCTTGATACTTGTGGAGTGTAAGGCAAGCTGGAAAGTATCTGTAGGCCATCCCGCTTTTGAGTTTTTACATCTAGCTGCAAAGCCCCTCTACATTTTTTGCAAAACTCAGGGCTGGTTGTAAAACCACTTTTTGATTCTCTCTCATCAGACTTTGAAATTAAGCCATGACAGCCTAGGCAACTTTGTGGGTAGATAAGCGAGCCAAGCGAATTTAGGAAGATTTTCACCAATTAATATTTGCGTAAAACAAAGGCAAAGCGATGAGGAGAGAGCTAAATGCCTCAAATTTGTGGAGAACGCTGCGCTGTGAAAAATATAATTTGCGCAGAGTAAGTGAAGAAATACCGGTTATTCCCGAATTAAAGTCCGCTAGCTCGCATGCTATTTGGAATTAATTCAATTGGGTGTGACTTAATTATGCCACCGGCATATTTTGGCAACGTCAAAACGAAATTAGCGCCCTGCCCAGGCACGCCCCACGCCTCCAGAGTTCCTTGATGCAACTTCGCATCCTCTAACGATATTGAAAGACCAAGACCGGTTCCGCCGCGAGTTCTGGCCCGTGATGGATCGGCCCGCCAAAAGCGATCAAACAACATTGCTCGCTCTTTTTGATTAAAGCCGATTCCGTGGTCCCGAACACCAACGGCAACTTCATTGTCGGTTTCAACAACACTAACTTCGATTGGCTTACCTTCGTGATGATCTAGTGCGTTTGTTAGAAGATTTCGCAAAATCCGATTGATACGCCTCTTATCGGCATCAACCCAGATTGGAACCTCAACTCCCGCCTCTGACTTCTTCACTTCAACGGTGATAATTCTTTCTAGGCTCGGATGAACATAGTCAACTGCCTCTTTTACTAATTCAACCAAATCAACCTTCGCTAACTCCATAACGGCGGCCTCGGCATCGAATCGACTTACTTCAAGCAGATCGGTTAGGAGACCTTCAAATCTTTCGATTTGAGATAGTAGAAGTTCGGCGCTTCTATAGAGCGCTGGTTCGAATTCTTTCTTTGCATCAAATAGAACCTGCGCCGCCATTCGCATAGTCGTAAGCGGTGTACGCAATTCATGCGAAACATCAGAGACGAATCGTTGTTGCAATCTTGATAAATTCTCAAGGCGCAAAATCTGCTGTTTCAGTGATGCTGCCATTTCATTGAAGGCATAACCCAATCTGGCAATTTCATCCTCGCCATTAACCTCCATGCGTTGTTCTAGATCGCCGGCCGTTAATTCTTCGGCAATTCGAGCCGCCTCGCGCACTGGTGCGATTAATTGACGAAGGACCAACCAAGCAATCAAACCAATTAAAAGTGTTAACGCAAGACCGGTTAACCACAATGAGTTTCTAATAAGTGCAATGGTTTGACTCTGTTGATTAAGGCTAAAAAGGGTATAGATCTCATACTTACCAGCAGTAGATACATCCAGAAGCTGGCCAATTACTAGGCCTTTCTCGGAAGAGCCACCAATATAATTAATATTTGTTCGAATCCAATGCGGATTCTTCGACTTGCGAACTAATTTTCTAAAATCAGCTGGGATCGAACTTTCCATCAATTGATTGGAAGTTCCGCGATAACTTGGATTACTTCCACTGTTAGGGATGGGAAAAATTGCGGTCTCCCGGCCAGAGTAATTTGCCGATGATGAAGGACTAGAGAGAATGTCCGCCAAAATCACCTTTGAGGTGGGGGCATCTTGAAACTGCGAGAGAGCAATCTGAAAGGCGATTGAGCTAGCTGATGAGGAGGCGTCGGCAAGAGATAGATTTAGTTTTTCCTTGAAAACGCCATTTGAGAGTTGGTTGTATAAAGCGCTACCGACCAATCCAATAACAACAATAGACAAGGTAACAATTAAAAAGGTAACTCGGACAACCAGCGTTGATCTAAGTCGTTGCAACATTTACTCACTAGCTTTCATAAATTAGCTAGGGCTTCCTGGAACTCCCGCTTTGTATCCCACTCCCCGAACGGTAAGAATAAGCTCCGGATTCTCGGGGTCGGCTTCAACTTTAGAACGCAAACGTTGAATGTGAACATTCACCAATCTGGTATCGGTAGCTGGGCGATAACCCCAAACCTCACTTAGAAGCGCCTCTCTTGTGAATACGCGACCAGGCTCTTTTGCTAAGGCAACCAATAAATCAAATTCCAGTCTGGTTAACGGAATTACCTCTTTACCGCGAACAATTGTGTGTGCAATCTGATCGATCTCAATATTTCCTATACGTAGACCTGACCCAAGGTCATTATTTGATCGGCGCAACCGGACTTTGATTCGAGCGACAAGTTCTGCGGGATTAAATGGCTTTACCATGTAATCATCGGCGCCTGCCTCTAGGCCGGCAACCACATCTTGAGTATCTCCCTTGGCCGTTAACATCACAATCGGGACCATGGATTTTTCACGAATTAACTTGCAAACTTCAACGCCATCAATACCTGGCAACATCACATCTAATAAAACTAAATCTGGATTTTGTGCGGTGAAGAGGTCCATGACCTCATCACCGCGACTTACCAAATCAACTTCATAACCTGCGCCGTTTAGAACTATGCCCAACATCTCGGCGAGATCTTGGTCGTCATCGACGACCATGATCGAAGTCATTAGCTACCGTGTTCCCATGAGTTGAGGTATAGCTCTTGTGCTGGGGTTAACTTATCGATTGTTGAACCCATGCTTTCAAGTTTCAAGCGAGCAACCTCTTTATCAATTTCGGTTGGGACATCGTGTAGTCCAGCGCCAAGTGAGGCCGCAGCCTTCAATAGGTATTCAGCTGTTAGGGCTTGGTCAGAGAATGACATATCCATAACAGATGCTGGGTGGCCTTCAGCTGCACCAAGATTTACTAAACGTCCTTCGGCAAGTAGCAAGATACGACGACCATCAGCCATTACATATTCATCAGTCTGGTGGCGCATCTTAGCATTCTTGGTCTTGGCATTTTGTTCTAGCCAGGCGACATCAATTTCAATATCGAAGTGACCGGCGTTGGAAAGTATTGCGCCATCCTTCATTACCTTAAAGTGCTCATCGCGAAGTACATCGCGGTTACCTGTGACAGTTACGAAGATATCTCCGTATTTGGCAGCTTCCGTCATTGGCATGACACGGTATCCCTGCATAAGCGCATCAAGTGCCTTGGTTGGATCAATTTCAGTAACGATTACATCCGCGCCCATACCCTTTGCACGTTCGGCAACACCCTTACCGCAGTAACCAAATCCAGCGACTACTAATACCTTTCCGGCAACCAAAGTATTGGTTGAACGGAAGATGGCATCCATTGTTGATTGGCCGGTACCAAAACGGTTATCGAACATGTGCTTGGTATCGGTGTCATTAACAGCGATCATTGGAAACTTGAGAGCACCATCTTTAGTCATTTGGCTTAGGCGAATAACACCAGTTGTGGTCTCTTCGCAACCACCGATAATTCCATCGATTAATTCGGTACGAGTTGTGTGAAGGGTATTAACCAAGTCGCAACCATCATCAAAGACCAGTTGTGGCTTCACATCGAGTGAGGCGTTGATATGTGAGTAGTAGCCTTCTCGATCAACTGAGTTGCGAGCAAAGACGCTGATGCCATATTCGTGCACTAGTGCAGCTGCAGTGTCATCTTGAGTTGAAAGTGGGTTTGAGGCACAAAGAGCTAATTCAGCGCCGCCAGCTTTTAGGGCGCGCATTAAGTTAGCGGTCTCAGTTGTTACGTGCATGCACGCAGAAATTCTGATTCCCTTAAATGGTTGTTCTTTTTCAAAGCGAGCTTTGATTTGTGCCAATACCGGCATATTGCGTTCAGCCCATTCAATGCGCTTCTTGCCTTGTGCGGCTAGTGAAGCATCGGCAATATCGTGCTTAATTGCGGTTTCAACGGTCATAACAGACTCCTATTGCAAATCATCTGAGAGGCTTCTCGTAACTATATGTATGAGCCCGAAGGTTATCGCATTCAAGCAACAGGGGCCCAATACCAGCCAGTTAGCCGCGGATAGTTTGAAGAACCTGATCTCGCACTGCTTGCATCGTGGCCGGCGTATCGCCTTCAACATTAAGTCGTAGTAGAGGTTCAGTGTTTGAGGGGCGGACATTGAACCAGTAACGCTCGGAAGTAAATGTCAGTCCATCTAATTCATCGATCTCGTGATCGCCTTGGTATTTGGCGGTGAGTTCAGCAAGTTTCGCTGGAATATCTTTAACAACTGAATTGATCTCGCCACTTGAGCTATATCTATTAAATGGGGCCAATAACTTTGAAAGTGGCTCTTTGCTTGCTGCTAATTCAGAGAGCGCAAAGAGCGCCGCAAGCATTCCAGAATCTGCCCGCCAAAAATCTGCAAAATAAAAGTGACCAGAGTGTTCGCCACCAAAAATTGCACCAGTTTGCGCCATTAACTTCTTTATATATGAATGGCCCACGCGCGAACGAACGGCCTTGCCACCGTTCTCTTCGACAATTTCGCGAACCGCTTTGGATGAGATCAAGTTGTAGATAATTGTCGAACCAGGCTTTCGAGCAAGTTCGCGTTTAGCGATAAGACCGGTAAGGGCTGAAGGATTTACTAAATCACCATTCTCGTCGACCAAAAAGCAGCGATCTGCATCCCCATCAAAAGCCAGACCGATATCGGCTCGCTCTTTTTTAACTCGCTTCTGTAAATCAACTAGGTTCTTTGCTTCGATTGGATTAGCTTCGTGATTTGGGAAATTTCCATCCAATTCAAAATACATTGGTATCACTTCAACATTTAAGCGCTTCATTACCGCCGGCGCGGTGAANCCAGCCATTCCATTTCCGGCATCAATGACTACCTTTAACTTTCGCTTATTTTCCTCTGGGAAAAGTGCGAGTAAGAAATCAACATAGTCAACTAGAAGTTCTTGTGAACTTTCTTTACCGATGGGGCGATTAGCAATTGGTATTCCTTCTACCAAGATCTGCTTGATGCGAAGCAGCCCAGACTCTTGACCAATCGGTTGCGCGGCGCTTTTGCACAATTTAATTCCATTGTAGGCGGCTGGGTTATGGCTAGCGGTGAACATAGCGCCCGGCATATTTAGTTTTCCGGAGGCAAAATACAACATGTCAGTCGATGCTAACCCGATACGGATGACATCCATGCCTTGTGAAGTTACGCCATCGGCAAATGCTGTGGCCAATAAAGGTGAACTTGGCCGCATATCCTCACCGATAACCACTGATGCCGGTTCGTGTTCCTCTTGGAGAAATTTTGCAAAGGCGGCGCCAAGAGCAAAAGTAAAATCTGGCGTAATCTCTTTATCAACTAGACCTCGGACGTCATAGGCCTTGATTATTGAATTTAAGAACTCAAGTTTAAGCAAAAGTTAGATCCTTTAGCTATTTGGAATTGCTCGTAGGTGGCCGCGGCGACCAATTTCTTGAGTGTCATTGATCCCAGGTAATGAATCCGTATTCTCACTTTGCAGATTGCGATTACCAATCTCTCGAACAGCATCTGCGATAGCCATCAAATCATCGCTACTTGGTCCAGAAACTTGCGAATCACTTTCTTGTTTGATGACGGTCCAACCAACCGGGGCGCTCATTCGAGCACTGTGTTGATCACACAAGTCATATGCATGTGGTTCGGCAAAAGTAGCAAGAGGTCCAAGTACCGCGGTTGAATCAGAATAGATATAAGTAAGAGTCTTTGTGGCAAGTTGTCGGCAACCGGCACGCGAGCAGAAGCGACCCATTCGGGATGCACCTGTATGCGGCTTGCTCATATCTTGAGGCTATCGCCTCCCGATCTAAAAGTTTGGGATTTACCCGCGGGAGATTACGCGCGCGTCTGTTGCTGGGAGGGCGGAGTTTTCAAGGCTCGCCCCGGATGTCATCGGAATTGAAGCGCGCGCAAAGCCATTACCAAAGATCATGGCGCCGTAACTCTTGCCATTTGATTTGAAGTTGATCCGCGCAATGCCATTTTTAGGAGTCCAGGTTGCAAAATCACTTGCAGTCAATGATTGTGAACCTGTACGGCCATTGATATCTAACCAGCTCATCTGAACTGAAATATTTGCTCCGACAAATTCAACACTTGGCGTTAGGCCGCCGAGATTAAAGCCAGCATTTATAAGTTGTGGTGCGCCAGTAGCCCAAGTGAAATCGCTCCCAGCCACTGTAAGTACAGCGGCAACTAGCGGTTGATCTGAATCGATCACTAATGAGTAATTCTTAGCATTCACAACTGGTTTAAAGGGAAGGTCAAAGACCTGGCCATGTTTTATATTCTTGCCATCAATTTCGATTGGCGCAAAACTGCCATCGGTTGAGTAAATATTTGCCTTAATCGAGGCATCGATCGCTCCTGGAATTAAGACTCTAAGACTCTGAGTCGGTGCCGATTTCCCGATGCCGACATTTGAAATTGCCGGAATGACCAAGTGAGTTGTTGGGCTAGAGACCGGTGATACAAAATCTACTCCAAGTTGGTGCAAGCCCTTGTGGCGATCATCAAATAAATAGGTAGAAGCTCGCCCAGATCTAGTAATAGCGTGAATCACTATTGAATCCTCACCTGGCGCAAGTGAATCAATTGGAACCTTCAACTGTGAATTCGGTTTAACAACTTGGGTTACAGCAGCAAGCGCTGCCTTTGAAGTAAATGGAAGTAAATCAACGGTAGCTGCGCTAAGTCCACTGTTAACGATGACTATAGAGCCACGACTTAGAACTGTTCCGGAACCACCAACAAACCATTGATCGCCGGTACTGATGGTGCAAATTCCCGTAGCAAGTGCGCCAGAACTATTTTTAATTACCGCGAGGGAAGAATTTGCATTTCCATCGATCAAAAGTGGATTGGTCCCGAGCGCGTAATTTGCCACGTTGGCGGAGGATAACTTCGCACTCTTGGCTGGAATCTCTCGCACCAATGCTTTTGAGTTTGTCAGAGTTGCAACCGCGGTTGCATCTGAGAGATTTGAAGGACAGGCGGTAGCCGGATATTTTGCTACGGTCTTAATTTGCGCCGTAATTTGTGGTGTTGTCACAACAATTAATACTGCGCCAATTATTGTTGCGATACTTATTAGAGTCACGCGATCAATAGTTCGCTTGATCTGGGTTATAAGTCGGGTTCTCATTTAGCACCCTTATTAATTGCATCAATTCTTGCCTGCACAACTTCCTTGCGTCTTCGACCAGCAGGAAGCGCGAGAACTATCACCGTCAAAAGGGTAACTAATTCAAGAGATAAGAAGGCTCGACGTTTTGTGCCGTCATATGAGAGGTTGATATTTCCAACATCATTAACTGTAAATGTGGGAAGCCCAATCGGAGATTTCGATAATTTCTGCAGCTTTCCACCGACTATTAATCGCCAGCCGCCATCATATTTTTCGGCAAGCGTTATGGTGCCAGGTGACACGGTTGTATCTGTTACGCCAACGCTGCTGGACTTTAACGCCGTGACTACTCCATTTGAGTCGGTCAAAATTGCTCGTGGCGAACTGGCTAATACTTTCCAAATAATTCCAGCACTAGTCGCTGAGCTTCTAGTGAAGCCACCAATTCCATCAATAGTTCTAACCAAACCTTGATCAACTGGCTCCTTCATAAATACATACTGGATGCCGTAAGCGCCTAGAACCTTGCTTGAGTTAACTCCGATGCCACCAATCAAATCTTCAATCGCACCTTGAACTTGAGCTGGCGCCAATACCGAAACATCTGGCTCGCCAAGTTGTAAATCGTTGCCACGTGTAATGAAGTAGCCCATATGTTCACTCATGCGACCGAAGACCAAAGTCTTTGGTCGTGTTGGTGTTTCACTTAGAGATGAGATGAAGGCCGGCACAACATCTGGCTTGTTGCTTGCCACAAGTGAATTACCGCCGCTTGTGATAGCCCAACCCGTTGTAGTGATCACTGAAAAAATTGAGATAACTATTGCCAACGCGGTAATTGCGTGGCCAAAACCAAGGCCGGAACTTCTTAAATTTGGAACAAGTTCTATCAGGATTCGAAGAACCGGAGTAAGGATTAATATTTGAATTATAAGAATTAGTGAACCAGTCCAAACACTTGCCAAACTACCGTGGCCGGAAATATGAAGTCTGGAGATCAATATGGCTAACGTGAAAACTCCGGCAGCTATGGCGCCTTCGGTTATATATCGTTGATGAAGGGCAACAACAATAAAGAACAAAATAAATGGTGAAATTATCCAAATTGGAACGCCAGATAAACCGCCAGGGTTGAAGGCAAAGATGCCACCAAGTGAGCCACCATTTAAAGGTAAGCCCGGATCTAGCAACAATTGAGTTGGGTGCAGCAGAAGAGTTAGTGACCAGGGTGCGGTTAATAAGCCAGGAATCAATAAAAATGCGAAGAAACGCTTTAAGCGATCAATCTGCGCATTCATTAAGAAATTGACTGGGCCAAGTTCGCTGATCTCACTCCAACGCTTATAAATTTCAAAGCCTAGGAAGTAGAGTGAAATTGAGCTCCAGGTGATTAAGAAAAGTGGCGAGAAACAAGAAATAAATCCGGCAAAAAGTGCGATCGTATAAACCCGGCGCCAGGAGGCATTACCTAAGGCCGCTCTAAATGGATTGAGACTAAAGAAGGCTGGGGCAACGAGTGCCAAGACGATAGTTCCAAGTCTGCCTTGATTGATACTGCTCCAAATTACTGGTGACATCGCATAGAGCAACCCGCCTATAACTGAGTAACCAAGCTGGATTCCCGAACGCTTAAGGGCGCGATACATCGCAAAAAATGCCAGCGGTGGCGTAATTAAAAATAGAAGTGAAATGAAGACTGCTGGATTTCCTAGCGTCACCATCGAAGCTACTGCAGTAATTGCCACCCAAGGTGGAGTTGGTGCAGTTGAGCCCAATCCAACTAAATGCCAGGATTCGCCAAATCTACGAATCAATTCCATTGCACTGCTTGGCGTCACCGCAAGCGAACCACCGCTGATTAACCCGAGGCGATGTCTTGATGCAAAAAGGGATACTGAAAAGGTGAAGGCAAGCCCGGCTAATAAAGGGCGATTGCGCAGCGTTGCTAATTTGGATTTGCTAGATGGGGTTATTACATCTTGTTCATCAAAGTTTTCATCAATCACTCCGATATCTGAATATGAAAGCGGCGCATCTGATTCATCTTGCGATTGATCCTGCTTCAGGCGATTGGCTATGGCGGTGCTCGCTTTTTCCCACGCCAAACGAATCTGACTGCCTGGTGGCGGAATAAATTCGCGAATGATTCGAGAAGAGAGCAGGCGCTTGGCCTTTCGGGCTTTCCTTGCCCGCAGCAATAATCCTGGCTTAACCAATAAATAACCTACAGCTGCGATTTCATCGCCGGCATAACCGGGAAGTTTTGCAATCAAATAACCGAGCGAGCGAATTGCCGCCGCCCCCACCACTTGAATTGCAACCCACGGAATTAGCCACCATGAAACATTTGCCAGCAAAACATAGGCTGCATTTCGACGATCTAATAAGTGCGGGCGATGCAGGAATGCTTCCTCAACATCAACGCTGCGATTTTCATTTGCCGATGCTTCGGCGTGAAAAGCTAAAGCCTTAGGCGCCGTTAGAACCGAGAAGCCAGCAACACGAACGCGCCAGCCAAAGTCCACATCATCTCGAAAGAGCGCCAAGTTTGGATCAAGCCCACCGAGATCTTCATAAACCGAGCGACGAACTAGCATCGCGGCAGTGCTGACTGCTAAAACTTCAACTTGTTCTTCGTACTGACCTTGATCTTGTTCGCCAACTTCTAGGCCATTCCAGCGAGCGCCATTAACCGCGATAGTTATTCCTAGTTCAAGAAGTTGATTGCGATCATTCCAGCCGCGAAGCTTTGGTCCGACAAGTGCAACTTGTGGCTTATCTGCAAGACCTTCAATTAAGAACTTAAGGGCATTTCGATCCGGGGCGATGTCATCGTGCAAGATCCAAAGTAATTCTTCAGAGTTAAATTCATCGTTATTGACTTCGCTGCTATTGCCAGCCTTGCCTTTGAGCGAATTAGAGAATGGCTTGGAATGTGCGAGCGCTAAATCAATTGCATCACCAAAACCAGATTCGCGATCACTCTTTACAACTGTTATTCCAGCGCTTGAAAGCATTTTTGCTGAAGCATCGGTGGAACCGTTATCGACAGCGACAATACGATCGGGTTGGCGGGTCTGTCTTGAGATTGCTGCAATCGCTTCTGGCAACCACGTCGCACCATCGTGCGTAACGATGATTGCGGTTACAAAGAAATTATCAGCCATTTAGTTTCGCTTGCTTACGCAATTTTGCGAAAAGTAGAAAGTTGGCGCTTAGGCAGAGCGACGCTTGAGGCGACGACGCTCGCGCTCAGATAATCCGCCCCAAATTCCAAAACGCTCATCGTGAGCTAGTGCGTATTCCAGACATTCGCCGCGAACATCGCATGAGAGGCAGACGCGCTTTGCTTCGCGAGTTGAGCCGCCTTTTTCAGGGAAGAATGCTTCTGGATCAGTCTGGGCACAGAGGGCCTTTTCCTGCCAGGAAAGTTCGACGCCTTCGCCGAGTACGCCTTGAATATCTACCGATAACGCTGGGGTTGATTGGCGTTGTTCGCTCATGCGGGTAACTCCTTAAGTTTGTGATGCAACTGCATTACTAGTGCCTTATTGCTGCCTTACTGGTGCCTTAGGAGAATTACACGCATGTAATCCCATTAAGTCAAGCCCAGGAACGGTGAAATTGAGCGTGAAAATAAGATTTTTTTGGGTATTTGTCGCCTTTTAAGCGCATTTAGCTTCATTTTTTGCCCGGATGCGTTGTATTAGGCAAGATGCGTTGTATTAGGCAAGATGCGTAGTTATTAGGTGAGATATGTTTTTAATAACCGAGATACGTTTTTAATAACCGAGATACGAGCCTTCGGCGATTACTCCGCCGGGCACTTCAAATCCCGCAGCCACAAAGGTATTACTCAATATGGCATCCGGCCCAATAATCGCGCCATCGTTGACCACGCAGCCCGTGATCCGGGCGCCTTGGCCCACGATCGCATCTGCGCCAATAACGCTATTGCCAGTTACGTTAGCAGTGGCGTCGATCTTCGCGCCAGGTAGCGCCAGGAAGTCACCACTGTGACTTGGGGTGGCCGCCGATTTTGCAAGACCAGATAACAAATCCTTCGAGGCTTTAAGAAGCGCTGCTGGTGTTCCAATATCTAACCAATAAGAGCTATCAACAAAGCCAAAGACTCGTGCGCCTTGCTTTAGAAGCCCCGGAAATGTTTCGCGTTCCACACTTACTACTTGGCCAGTTGGAATTTGATTAATAACCTCTCGATTAAAAATATAGCAGCCAGCATTGATTGTGTTGGTGGGTGGATTTTCCATCTTTTCATTAAAGGCAGTTACTTGAAAATCCGCAGTAAGTTCAACCGCGCCAAAAGCACGCGCATCCGCTACCTTGGTTAAATAAAGTGTTACCTCGGCTCGATTTTTTTCATGAAATTCAAATTGGGCATTTAAATCATGGCCGCTTAAGACATCGCCATTAAAGATCGCAATCGGCCCCGCCTGGGTTAGGGATTTTGCGGCATTAGCAATTGCGCCACCGGTTCCGAGTGGTTCTTTCTCAACGGCATACTTGATGGATATTCCAAAGCGCTCGCCATCACCAAAGTAAGGTTCAAATAACTCGGCCTTAAAGGAGGTTGCTAAGACAATCTCCTTGATTCCGGCTTCGCGAGCTTTAATTATTTGATGCTCGGTGAAAGGAACTCCGGCAACTGGAAGCATCGGCTTTGGAGTCTGCAACGTTAAGGGTTGCAGCCGGGTGCCCATACCGCCAACTAGGAGGATCGCTCCTCTTGAACTAGAACTGGCGTTAGAACTGGCATTAGAACTACTCACTACTTTGCAAACTCCCCAAATTCCAGACCAATCTGGCCTTGAATATCGGTAAGAGTCTTCATTATCGAGAGGATCTCCGCATGAGGCAGCATCGGAGACTCTTTCTCACCGGCGCGGAAAGCTCTGGCAAATTCTTTCGCCTCTTCGCGAAGGCCATGACCGAAGTACTTCTTATCTGAACCATCAATAATTCGATCTTGATAATCGATAACTCGCCATGTTGTTGGGTTATAGAAAGTGCGATCAATTTCAATTCGAGCATTGCGGCCAACGATCACTGCGCGATTTGGCGTAGGCACCAGGTTAGTCATATTTAAAATTGCATGCGCGCCATTTTCATATTCCATAATGACCGAAGTCATTCCATCAACGCCGGTGAAGGCTTTGGTGCTTCGGGCGGTGATGTGCTTTGGTGCTCCGAGAACCATCGAGGCAAATGAGATCGGATAGATGCCTAGATCAAAGAGTGCGCCGCCACCGAATTCTGGAGCGAAAAGACGAAACTCTGGATCCATCTCAAACCATTGACCGTGATCGGCGCGAACTTGGTGGATCTCGCCCAAGATGCCCGATTTAATAATCTCGCGGATGCGGATCATGTGTGGCAAGTAGCGCGCCCACATGGCCTCCATCAGAAGCAAATTCTTCTCGTGTGCCTTATCAATCATGATCTTTGCTTCGTCATAGCTCATTGCAAATGGCTTTTCGCACAGGACTGGCTTACCGGCCTCTAGCGCAAGCAAGGTATCGCGCATATGCATTGGGTGATGTGTTGCAACATAAACTGCGTCGATATCGGGATCGTTAACTAATTTTTCATAAGAGTCATGGCGATTTTTGATCGCAAATTTATCGGCGAAGGCATCGGCCTTATCTTGCGAGCGAGAGCCAACTGCAACTACTCGATGATCTTCCATGCGGATGACATCTCGAACAAATTGTTGTGCAATTCCGCCGGCGCCAAGGATTCCCCAACGTAGTGGTTTAACGGCCATCGAACTCTCCCTCAACTAGTTGCATCTGAATCTAACTAACTCTATCTACCTATTCTTCTCATCGCTACAGATTTTGCGTCAGATTTTGCGTCAGATTTTGCGTCAGAACTTCCGGGAAGCAAAACACTGGAACGCAGACCCGAGGCTTTATCTCGAGGGGTCCGGTCCCGTGTTTCTGCGGCGGAAGTTCAGAGCAAAATAGTTAAAGGCAAAGCTAATACGTTCACTTCTCGAGAAAGCAATAATGTCATGGAAAAGTGGCGATGCAGTGAAATAGAAAAGAGGGCCGGAAGATTCCAACCCTCTTTTTGATCTAAACGAGTTATTGAACTGTTCTAGATATTGGCCTGATCAAACTAGTTCTTGCCCGCCGCCTTATTTAGGCCACGAAGAACTTGGTATCCAATAACAGCAACGAGGGTTCCGTTAACAATTCCATTGAATGAATATTGTCCACGGGTCCATGACATATCTGAAATTCCGATAATCAGAGTTGTTGCTGCGATAAAGATATTTGTTGAGTCACCGAAGTTGACGTGGTTTTCGATCCAGATCTTGGCACCGAGAACACCGATCATTCCGTAAAGGACGACGCCAACGCCACCAAGTACACCTGCAGGAGTTGCACTTAGTACGGCACCGAACTTAGGTGATAGCGATAGAACGATTGCTCCGAGAGCAGCAATCCAATAAGCCGCGGTTGAGTAAATTCTGGTTGCAGCCATTACGCCAATGTTTTCTGCATATGTGGTTGTTCCGGAACCGCCACCAATACCTGCAAGTGTGGTTGCCACACCGTCAGCTAGAAGCGCGTTACCCATTTGGCTATCAAGATCTTTGCCAGTCATTGCTGCTACAGCCTTAACGTGACCTACGTTTTCAGCGATAAGTACAAGTACTACTGGCAAGAAGAGAACAATTGCGCTCATCTTGAAAGTTGGCGTATTGAAAGTTGGCATTGCAACCCACTTAGCAGCTTTCACAGCATCGAACTTGATATCGCCATGGAAAGCGGCAAAGGCATAGCCCACAACAAGTCCGCCGAAGATGCTGATGCGATTTAGGAAGCCCTTAGTTAGCGCTCCGATAAGTGCTACAGCAGCCAAGGTGATGATCGCGGTTAGTGGGGCTTGTACGAAGTTGTTCTTCGCAGCGCCAGCAAGGTTTAAACCGATGATCATTACGATTGAACCGGTTACAACTGGAGGTAATAACCAGTTAACCCAACCGATACCTGCTTGCTTAACGATCAAACCAACGATTGCAAGGATTACACCAGTTGCAACGATGCCACCGAGTGCGGCAGCCATTCCACCTTTTGTTACAGCTGCAGCAATTGGGGCTAGGAATGCAAATGAAGAACCAAGGTAGCTTGGCAACTTATTTTGCGTGATGATCAAGAATAAAATTGTTCCTACACCTGAGAAGAAGAGAGTGGTTGATGGTGGGAACTTTGTGATGATTGGTACCAAGAATGTGGCGCCAAACATTGCACAGATATGTTGTAGACCTACTCCGATTGTGAGCGGCCAAGCAAGACGTTCATCTGTTGAAACGACTGCTCCTGGGGCTACTGACTTTCCATTTCCATGCAGTTTCCATGAAAGTAGCGACATTGCATTCCTTCCCTATTGCTTTTTTGGGTATTCCTTTTTTGGGTATTGCTTTTTTGGGTATTGCTTTTATTAGATATTGAGTTTTAAGCACCGCTTCTAAACGGGACCGGGGAAGGTTAAGAAAAAGGGTAGGGCTCTACCTGCGAGTATGTGGGGCGCGCCACACCCCACAAATGGGGGTATTTTGATGGAGTTACGCGTGATTTTTAATAAATTTAATGAATATCGGTAAATACTTTAAAAATATTCAAAAAATTAAAGCGAGAACTTTGGATATTTATCGGTAACCAAAGCCGCGCTATAGCCAATTACTCGGTTCCAGTAAGAGATGGTTCCAACGGTAATTTCTACCGCCCAAGCTGGGTAGGTGCCGTTGGCGCTAACTACGACCCAAGCAATTACGGTCACTACTGCGGTTGCCAATGTATATAGAACACCGACTATGTAAAGCGGAATTGCCAAGATCCATTTAATTATTGGCAGCGCCTTATGGAGTTTGGCTCCGCCATCAATATCTGGAACTAATACGACGACCTTTGGATTTGCCTCGATCGATGGAAAATCATCGGTCAATAGAAGTGCGTAGGCAGCGATGCGCGTATTTAATTCCATCATTGCGATATTGAAACTAAAGGCATAACTTGGATAGATGCCGCGAATTAAAAGGGAGAGAACAACCGGGAGCACGATAACGCCACCCATCTGCAACCCCCAATGCGCAACTTGGAAGAAGGTGCTGGCAAAGATCGCAACCGGCATAACCAATATCCAACGAAAGAAAGCAGTCTTTCGATTGCGGTTATTTAGCTGAACATCAATAATGGTCTCAACTTGCGTGCGGTTGCTATCGGTCATTCGTTGCTCCTCTTAATTACTCTTATTACTTGCAGTTAATTTGGAGATTTACTTACCCTTATTATCGAGCTCTTTAATGAGTTTGAATTGGCCATCACCTAGTTGCCCCTGCGAGGCATAAAGTTCTAACTTTTCGCGAGTATCTGCAATATCCAAATTGCGCATGGTTAATTGACCAATGCGATCTTCGGGACCAAATGCCGCATCTTCAGTGCGCTCCATTGAAAGTTTATCTGGGTGGTAGCTAAAGGCTGGGCCTGAGGTATTTACGATTGAAAAATCATCGCCGCGACGAAGGCGAATCGTTACTTCACCCGTAACCGCAGAAGCTACCCAGCGCATCAAGGATTCGCGAAGCATTAATGATTGTGGATCTAGCCAACGTCCCTCGTAAAGCAAGCGACCAAGGCGCCGACCTTCAGCGTGATAGTTCGCGATCGTATCTTCGTTGTGAATTGCGCTAATAAGGCGTTCGTAAGCAATAAATAGCAGCGCCATTCCTGGGGCTTCATAAATTCCGCGACTCTTGGCTTCGATAATTCGATTCTCGATCTGATCGGACATGCCAAGACCGTGGCGGCCGCCAATCTTGTTCGCTTCTTGCATTAATTCAACGGCTTCAAGCGCCTTGCCATTAATGGCTACAGGGCGACCCTTAACAAATTCTATTTTCACATCTTCGGTTTCAATCTTTACTGATTGATCCCAGAAGGCAACTCCCATAATTGGTTGAACTAATTCAACGGAGGTATCTAGGTGTTCAAGACGCTTTGCCTCGTGAGTTGCGCCCAAAATATTGGCATCGGTTGAGTAAGCCTTTTCAGTGCTATCGCGATACGGCAAGTTGTGGGCAACCAACCATTCTGACATCTCTTTGCGGCCACCAAGTTCGGTTACGAAATCGGTATCCAGCCAAGGCTTATAAATTCGCAAATTCGGATTAGCTAAAAGACCATAGCGATAGAAACGTTCGATGTCATTGCCCTTATAGGTTGAACCATCGCCCCAAATTGAAACATTATCTTCAAGCATTGCGCGCACGAGCAGGGTGCCGGTGACTGCGCGACCGAGAGGTGTTGTGTTGAAATAAACTTTTCCACCAGAACGAATATGAAATGCGCCGCACGCAATTGCCGCGAAACCTTCTTCGACCAATGCGGCTTTGCAATCGACTAATCGTGAACCTTCGGCGCCATATTGCTTTGCGCGATCTGGAACTGACGCGATATATGGTTCGTCGTATTGGCCAAGGTCAGCGGTGTAAGTAAAAGGAACCGCGCCCTTTGATCGCATCCAGGCAACCGCCACAGAGGTATCAAGGCCGCCGGAAAACGCAATTCCGACTCTTTCGCCAACCGGCAGTTTTGCTAGGACTTTGGACATATGCCAAGCCTACGGCATCAACGTAAGTCCTCGAAGCCGTCTCTATTTAAATCGGCGGCTTTACTCCGCCAGCGAACTTCTAAGTAGTTCTGACAGAGCGAATTTATGAAGTGAGGCGATCGGAAAATCCGCTATTTCATGGAGTTTTGTCAGCGCATCATTAGCTTCGAGAAATTTTGGTTGGTTTAAAAGGTTGATGAGTTCTGCGGTTGGGAAAGTCATCTGGTGATCGCTTGTGATTCTATTTTGGATATTCATTGCACGGAAAATGATTGCATCTCGAGCAATTTCCAATGCAGGTAAATCTTTCTCGTTGTGAAATTTGCCAAACAGATCTAGCGCCTTCATCAGCGCCTTGATCTCGGCGATGAGAAGATTCAATTGATCATCTCTTGCGGCATCCATATTCATAAGTAGGCAATTATCCATTACTTGGAGAATATTCACAATAAAGAGATGCATCGTGCTTGCTTTTAGCGTGATGGTTACTTTTTAGCGTGATGGTTACTTTTTAGCGTGATGGTTACTTTTTAGCGTGATGGTTACTTTTTAGCGTGATGCAAATATCCCCAGATTGGGAATATCCACAACTGATTTGCTAGCAACTAACTTTGTCGGTGCAATCTGCAATTATCTGGACATGATTCAAGTTGAGGCAACTTCCCTAACCGCAACTGAACGCCGCGTTCGCGAAATCTTAAATTCTGATCCAATTCCAGAGTATTTCGTGGAGATTCTAAAAATCGATTCGACAAAGCTAAGCAAGCAATCTCGATATGACCATATGCAAGCCATGGAAAAACTCCTTGCCTATTTCAATCACCATCGAAACAAATCAATAGCCGCGGCCGTTGGGTATAACGAGAATGGGCCCGAGGACTTCTTTGATGGCGTTGATCAGGCCGAGCGAGAGGATATGTCTGCTCTTTTAAATATCTCACCTATGACGGCACAGAGAAATATTGATATAGCCAGGACCCTTACCAATCACCTTCCAATAACTTGCCAATCACTAGCTTTGGGTGAAATTTCAGCAAACCATGCAAACGTCATTGCAACGCAGATCTCGCAAATCATCGAGCGCGGGGCAGATCCGATCATCATTGCAGAGTTGGAAAATACTGCGATTGCGCATGCTGAGACTCATACACCTGCTCAACTGAAACGAAAGATGATTAATGCGCTAGCAGCGCTAGATACGCGCGATTTTGAAGAAAAGGTTATTGAAGCCAGAAGTAGCCGATTTGTGCGATTAAAACCAGAGGACAATGGAATGTCCACAATTATTGCGCTCCTGCCCGCCGAAGAAGCCGAACTTGTTATGAATGTAATTAATGAATGCGCAAGAAGGAATCAAGACTCCTACTTGGCGCAATTACGATCTAAAGCCGGCGGCTCGATAGAGGTTGCAAATGAACTTAGAAAGAGTGCCGAACTTTCAATTGATCTCTTTCGCGCGGATGCCCTAAGTGAATTAGCTTCAACTTATTTGCAGAAGAATTTTGAAGGTAATTTCTTGGGCAAAAAGCCGGTCTCCCTCCAGTTGATTATGGATATGGCCACACTGGTCGGTTTGAAAGAGACTCCCGGCCAATTAGTTGGTTACGGTCCCATACCTGCAAAAATTGCACGGACTCTTGCCGGTGATGCTAAATGGCAGAAGTTCATCGTGGATCCATTGACTGGTGGATTGATCGATTACGGTCGGTCAGTTTATGAACCGCCTACAGCGCTCCGTGATTTTATTATCGCAAGAGATCGAACTTGTCGCTTTGTTGGGTGCGCTCAGCCCGCAAGAAGATGCGATATCGATCATGCAATTCCATGGGAAGAAGGTGGCAAAACTACACCAGAAAATATGGGGGCTCTTTGCCGCAGACATCACATAATGAAAACTCATGGAGGTTGGAAACTTAAGAGTTTTGCCGATGGTTCGTGTCAATGGGAATCACCATCGGGGGAAAAGTTCTTTGTTCCGGTGAAGCCGATGAATGAAGCTGCATAAATAATTAGTCGCACTTAACCGAGCCGCGCACTTAACCGAGCCGCGCACTTAACCGAGCCGCGCACTCAACCAACCACTTCTCTCTCGTGAATTGAAAAGTTAACTTTTCAATTCACTCGTTCGAAGTGGAGGTGCCGGGAATCGAACCCGGGTCCTCTAGTACTGACATAGGGCTTCTACGGGCGTAGTGTTCTATTCGTTTTCTCAGTCCTGACTCTCACAAACACATGTAGTCAACGAACTCAGTTACAGAATGTTTTCCTCAACTATGTCTATAACACCATAATCAAGTGAGCTCTCTAGCGACGCTAACATCCAAGTCGAGAGCGCTCTTGGGTTAACGGATTCACTTAAATCGCTTAGGCAGCGATAGCGAAATCAGCGGCAGTTGTACTGGCGCTTATAGTTTTGCCAGGGTTATTGGTTTACGAGATCATCCCGGCTTCCTCGGCCCGCTTCACCTATCCCAACATCTAAAGTCGAGACCGTTCACCCCCATGGTTTTATTCATGAAGCTGTGAAGCTTTCTATATTAAGTTTTTTCAAAGATCCTTACCGTCCAAGTGTAAGACTTCAAAGTGAATAACCCTAAATCGATGGGTAAATATTCCGCTGAAGCGAGAGGTACCAAACTCCGCACGATTGCGAAACTCGGTACGCGGCAAAATTCGGACAGGCAGCGAAACAAGTTAAAACCGTTAAATCAAGAGCGGTCTTTACCCGAGGTCCTGCGTGAGAGTTCGCGCGTAATTTCTCGGTTGGCCTGTTGTTCCATGAGGGTGGCCCGCTTGTCATGCGCCTTCTTGCCCTTTGCCAGAGCTAATTCAATCTTGGCCTTTCCATCTTTAAAGTAAAGCGAAAGTGGAACAAGAGTTAAGCCGCCTTGTTTTGTCACAGCAGCTAGTTTGTCGATCTCTTTGCGATGCAAAAGCAATTTGCGTTCGCGACGAGGTGGGTGGTTATTCCAAGTTCCTTCGGTGTACTCCGGAATATGAACACCACTTAACCAAAGCTCACCATTGTTAACCATGGCAAAGCCATCGACAAGTGATGCTCTTCCGGCACGGAGCGACTTAACTTCTGTCCCAGAAAGGACAATTCCACACTCGAAGACTTCCTCTATGGAGTAATCGTGGCGAGCTTTCTTATTCTGGGCTATCAACTTCTTTCCAAGTTCCTTAACCATCTCACCACCTCCATTTCTCTCTAGATTTCAAGTTTTCCCAAACGCCCACACTCGAGTAGGCCTAATCGATATCTAGGGTACAAGGGTACTTGGTTAATTAATAACAAATTATTTACAGCGAAAAAACACGGATTTCTTCACAATGAGCCTGTCTGTAATTGGTATTTCTTTCTAACTAAGTTTTGGCGGCTGTACCAAGATCACTATTTTGCAGAAGAGGAGGAGGCGCCCTTATCTAGCGCACTCAGACCCTGTAACACAAGAAGAGCCTTTTGAATTTCATTTGTTTCTGGAACGAGGAGATCTGGACTAATTCCAACTTGGTCGATCACTCGACCAGAAGGAGTTCGATATTTTCCCACGGTGATTTCCAGCTTCGATCCATCCGAAAGTGTTATGACTTCCTGAACGGTTCCTTTGCCATAACTCTGTTCTCCCATAATTACAGCCCGATTTCGATCTTGTAGCGCGCCGGCCAATGCTTCGGCAGCGCTAGCGGTGGATCGATTAATCAAAACAGTCATCGGTGCAATTTCAGGCGATGAATTATTTGATGCAAGAACCACATCAGACTCGCCTTTTGGTGAATACGAAACCATTGTTCCCTGGCTTAGAAATAGAGAACCTAGGCTTTGAGTCTGAGTAATTAAACCACCTGGGTTATCACGAAGATCTAACACAATTCCCTGAGAATGGTTGTACTTCTTGAGTGCTGTTTGAACATCAGAAGTCACATTAGAACTCATCGCGGAAATTTGAATATAAGTAACTTTCGGCGAAATTTGATTTGCCACAACATCACCATTTAAAACCGAGGCTCTTTTTATACTGACTTGATAGCTTTTTTGATTTCGCTGGAGTTGCAATGAAACCGAAGTTCCCGCATTCCCACGAAGAGCTGCCACAGCAGTTGCCACTGAGGCGCCATCCATTGAGACACCATTTATTTCATTGAGAGAATCCAAAACTTTTATTCCACCTAATGCTGCCGGTGAGTTAGGTTGAACGCTTGAAACTTCGATCACGCCCGATGAATTTTTTCGAAGCCAGATTCCGATACCGCTATATCGACCTTGAAGATTCTGAATGAATGCCTTGGCAGTTGCCGGAGGAAAATAGTTTGCCCACTGATCCCCCGTTGCTTTCAACACCGCATCAATCGCAGCACGTTGTAAGACAGTCCTATTTGCACCACGCGCATCTTTTTGAAGAACTTTCGCAATCGCTTCATCAACTGGAGATTTATGGCGAGCTTGACCGACTTGATCCCCCACTGCAAATGTAACAATTAAAAGAAAGGTCACAGCCGCCGCACTAAAATTAAATTTAGATATGTTAAATCTCGCGGAAACGCTATTAAGCCAGTTGCGAGGGGAGAACATAGAAGTATCTTCCTGAAGATTTAACCATTTTGCAAAAATTCACACGCGAATCTTCAATTCACACGAAAAGCTGATATTCACACTCGAAACAGCTATTTACGCACGAAGGTGTTCTTTGCGCAGGAAGGTGTTCTTTGCGCACGAAGGTGCGCTTTACACGCGAAGGTGCTTGCGCAGAGTCAAGATCGACGATGCGGTGGAGACAACTAGACCTGTGATAAGTAACAGGAATGAGGCTACCCAGACATCAGACCACTTGAAGAATTGAGTAAAGCTCAATAGCGGTGCGATTCGCTGATCCACCAAGAATTTAAATGCAGAAAGCATTCCGGTAGAAACCACCCAACCCACTACCGCTGAGAAGATACCTTCTAACAAGAATGGCAATTGAATCGAGAATGATGAAGCTCCAACAAGCTTCATAACCCCAGTTTCGCGACGTCTATTGAAAGCAGCAATTCTCAACGTGTTTGAAATCAAAAGCGCAGCGGTTAAGACTGAAGCAAGTCCAATGCCAAGCGCCCCATCACGCAAAACTGCCAACAATTTAAAAAATTTCTCCAGAATTGTTCTTTGATCTTGAACTGAATCCACTCCTGGACGACCTGCAAATGCGCTTTGAACAACAGCGAACTTGGTTGGGTCCTTTAATTTAACTCGAAACGATTCTGGGAGTTGATCTTGTGAAACATTTTGCGCAATGGCCGAACCCTTAAAGCGTTCTTGGAAATGTTGAAATGCTTCTGCCTGAGACTCGTAATAAACCGCTTGAACAACAGGCAGCGCCCTTAAATCTGATTGAATCGAATCTCTCTGCGGTTGTGTAATTGGACCTGCTGAACAAGATGGTGATTCGGACAAGGATCCACAGAGAAAAACTGAAACTTCGATCTTGTCATACCAATAATCTTTCATCACTCTGACCTGTGAATTCGCAAGGAGGCCAATTCCAAGTAGCGTTAACGAGATTGCAACCGTAATCATCACGGCAAAGGTCATCGTTGCGTTTCGACGTAGTCCGATACGAACTTCTTGAAATAAAAATCCAGCTCTCATTTTTTATCCTTATCCTGCATATCCATAAACGCCGCGGACTTGGTCACGAATCACGTGGCCACCTTCTAATTCAATAACACGCTTTCGCATCGAATCCACAATCTTTGAATCGTGAGTTGCCATAACAACCGTAGTTCCTTCACGATTAATTCTGTCGAGAAGTTTCATAATTCCCACGCTTGTTGCCGGGTCTAAGTTTCCAGTCGGTTCATCTGCAATAAGAATTGCTGGACGACTTACATATGCGCGGGCAATCGCAACTCTCTGTTGTTCGCCACCAGACAATTCTGAAGGACGACGATCTGCTTTTTCCTCTAGGCCAACAAGTTCAAGAACTTCGGGCACCTCGCGATCGATTTCCTTTTGCGAATACCCAAGTACGTGCAGCGTAAAGGCAACATTCTCCGTAACCGTCTTATTTGGTAGAAGGCGAAAATCTTGAAATACAGTTCCAACTTGGCGACGAAGTTCTGGAACTTTATGCGCAGACAATGTATTCAAATCTTTCCCAGCAACAATTATGTTTCCTGTTGTCGGGCGTTCTTCGCGAAGGACTAGGCGAAGAAATGTGGATTTTCCAGAGCCAGATAACCCAACCAGGAAGACGAACTCCCCTTTGGTAATCTCAAGGTCAACTGAATCAAGGGCAGCGCGTTCTTGCTTAGGGTAAATCTTGGTTACATTTTCAAAACGAATCATGGCTACCTCCTTATGGCTGGAAGTTTATGTCGCGAAGCCGACAATAGAGAGGAAATACGCGCGTATATTCCTGAGAGATTTAGCCTATTTACGCATGATTTATTAAATTTTACGAACAATTAAGAAAATTTGGAGTTGCTTATTGGGAACTACTCTTTCGCCATTTAATTCCGGCTTCAATAAACCCATCGATATCACCATCGAGTACCGCCGCGGGATTTCCTACTTCAAAGTCAGTGCGCAGATCTTTTACCATTTGATATGGGGCTAAAACGTAAGAACGCATCTGATTTCCCCAAGACCCAGTGTTATCACCCTTAAGTGCATCAATACGTGCCCGCTCTTCTTGGCGGCGACGTTCAAGTAATTTAGATTGCAAAACAGCCATTGCTGTCGCCTTATTTTGAATTTGCGATCTTTCATTCTGGCATGAGACAACTATGCCCGTAGGGATGTGAGTTATTCGCACCGCAGAGTCGGTCGTATTAACGCCTTGGCCACCTGGACCTGATGAACGATAAACATCGACTCTTATTTCCTTTTCATCAATTTCAATATGATCACTCTGTTCTACCACTGGGACAACTTCAACCCCTGCAAAGGATGTGTGCCGGCGGGATTGGGAATCAAAAGGNGAGATTCGCACAAGACGATGTGTTCCCTGTTCGACTGACAGCGTTCCATAAGCATATGGTGCACTAATTCGAAAAGTAGTTGACTTGATTCCAGCTTCTTCGGCATAAGACGTTTCAAGGACATCAACCTTCAATGAATGTCTTTCACAATAGCGAAGATACATACGCATCAACATTTGAGCCCAGTCGGCGGCCTCTACCCCNCCCGCCTCTGAGCGAATTGTCATCAAACAATCACGATCATCGTATTGACCGTTTAGAAGTGTTTGAACTTCAAGATCCTTAATTGCCTTGGTCACGTCATCCAATTCGGATGCAGCATCGGTTAGCGCGCCTTGATCCTTTTCCTCGTTTGCTAATTCAATTAATAGCGGAATGTCTTCTAGGCGCCTGCGAATTATTGTCGACCTGTTTAGCGTTGCTTGAACTCTAGATAACTTACTTGTAACTACTTGGGCCTTCTCTGGATCGTCCCAGAGATTAGGGACCGATGCTTCGGCTTCTAACTTCGCAAAATCTTCTCGGAGTTTAGGTAAATTCAAAACTTGTTCGATGGCCGACAAGGTCACGCGAAGTGCTTCCACTTCTTCGAGATATTCGCGTGCGGCCATGGCCTAAGGGTAATGGGATTCCTTGGTCGAAAAGGCACTGCTTACCTGGGCGCAGTCCGAACTTCACCGATCCATGCAGTTCCATGCAGTTCCATGCAGTTCCATGCAGTTCCATGCAGTTCCATGCAGTTCCATGCAGTTCCATGCAGTTCCATGCAGTTCCATGCAGTTCCATGCCGAATCCAATTTTAGGAGTTCGAATTTTGAACGATGGAACCAGCGCCCACTGATGCCTTGATCACCTCGTTGCTCCCAATTATCTGATTAATTAATGGAAATCTGATGGGCGGTGAATTAATACTGGAGATGTCAGCTATGACTTGCCCTTTGTCACACTGAAAGGAGTCCACGGATATAACATTTCCACGCAATTTTGATTGCTCGATTTCATCTGCAAATTTGGTGGAGGCCAAATTGCAATCTATCGGCACAAGTTCACCGGCGCCCGCTATCCCATTTTGGTAATAACTGGCTTGATCTAGTGATTGAGCCGCAAGAGTAATTGCGCTCTCTCCCAGATTTGTTAACTCCCGTTTTGCAATATAGCTGTCAGAAATATCCAAAATTGAAATAGAGCTTGTCAGCAAAATTATAAATAGCCCCATTATTAAGACGGATATCGAGCCCGTATCTTCCTTGAGGCGCATGCGGAGTTTTACGTTTGAGTTCGAAAGTGCCATTTTCTGTGTAAGTTTTTGGGCTGGGCGCTTTTGAGTTGAGAACCTTTGTGCGAAGTTAGATGAGAGAAACCTTTGTGCGAAGTTAGATGAGAGAAACCATTGTGCGAAGTTAGCTGAGAGAAACCTTTGTGCGAAACTTGAAGAAAATAAATCTATTATGCGCGACGGGGTGATCGAGAAGGGCATAATTTTATTTAGCAACTTCACCACATTTAATTCATATCTATTCAATTGGCACTATTTCGCCAAGCATCGACAGTCTGAACATTTGATGCACGAGATGACTGCCTTCCATCTTGTGACTTCAAAGTCACCTCGACAGATATTTTGGATCCAGGAGTCAGGCAGGGATCGGAGGCGCAGATGACATTGACTTCGGGTGCGGGCGCAATCTTGTTGGGAATGAAGACGTTATCTGCAAAGCTCTGAGTTAATTGCGCGATTCGAGGTGCGATATCTGCAGCGGAGTTTGAGCTGACGTACACGCGGGCGACTTCTCTAGCGAAATTTCTAGTATCGTAAGAGATATTTGCACTTTGATTCACAGATGTCAGATAAATGGCCATCGGGATAAATAAAGGCAGGGCCAAGATTATGAACTCGATTACCGCCGATCCCTCCTCGTTACTTAATCTGCTCATTACATTTTTACTCTGTGTCACTGAGATAAGGCGCTCCCAGAACTTTGTTGGGGTCTCAACTGCAAGGGATCTTGAAGTTCTAACCATTCTCGTTAACTGTGATTCCTGTAGTCATAAATGAGTCTTGTCCGAGTAAAAGGGGCGTAAGTATTGGAACATTTCCCTTTCGCTTCTCAATAAGTAGCGAACCTCCTCCAGTCAACGGCAGCGTTTCCAAAGAGGTAGTACTTGGATTTGATTTCGAGTTCGAAGCGTTGGCTGCCGAGTTCGATTGCCCGTTCGATAGTGAATCCGGTACGGAGTTCGTTAATGCGTTGTCAGGCCAATTTCCAAAAGCATTTGCAGATGATGAATAACTAAGTAGCGAGGTGCGAGTTAAGTGGTCCTGCACATTGGTTAGCTCTGAAGTCCTACCCATCACCGAAGCAGCAATCTGTAAGATGCTCAGGAATAACAATAAGAGAGGAATCATTGTCAGCGCACTTTCAACCGTGCCCGCCTCGTTATCTATAAATAGGTGGAGGAATCTATTAAATCCATGATCGACTTTGCGGTGCCAGAATTTACCGCCGCAACCACTTCTCTCGCGAAGGTCACTCTCCGCAAACTTTTCTCTCCGCACTCGTGGCTTCAGCAAAACTTCTGGCTTCAGCAAAACTTCTGAATTCATCGAATTGAATTCATGTTGTCGAGTGAGTTTTTCAATATTGATGAAAGTCTTGGTTCAGCAACAGTCCAGATTCCAGTGACTAAGCCAGTTGTCATCAGAACGACTAATACCCAACCTGGCACATCGCCGCGCTCCTCCTGAAGTCGGTTCTGGAACTTAATCACAGTTGAAAGAACGGAATCGGAGATTTTGGATTTCACACCCAGGAATTCAACTTTCCGTACTGTTCCCTGCCGATTGAAAGCGCTCGGGTGGCGCAACATGGATTGCTGCAACTTTTCTGACGGTGAACGAATATCCACCAAATCTCCTAACTTGTCTTGCGAAGCAGCATTGCCTTGAGAACTCAAAGCATCCGTCGATTGATTACTCGCCTGTTGAACTATCCTGATTTCATCCATTTGGCACATCTCTTGCCCCATTTCTATATTGGTTCAATAACTAATCTCATGTTCTATCTTTCGCTAAATCAAAGTGAACGGGTTGGTTAGATTCTTTACATGTGGAATTCAAAAACTGTTGAAAAGCTAATTGAAAAATGTTCCCCTCAGCCAACCCCCTGACCTAAAGTTAAATAGGAAGGCCAAAGTGCGAATAGAACTGAGATTGGAAGAATAAGGAAGATAACCGGGATCATTAAGGCAACTTCCGCTTTCCCAGAAGCGGCAAGCATCGCCGCATGATCTTGCTGACGAACTTCCTTGACGTGCCCCTGCAAAATTTCAGCAAGCGGAGTTCCGCGTTGCATCGCAAGTATCAAGGTGTCACAAAATCTTCTAATGATCTTTGAGTTCGTTTTAAATGCTAAACCTTCTAATGATTGGCTTAAATTCTTTCCACCGCGCATACTTTCAACAACCTGCCCAAGTTCAAGGGAAAGCTGCCCAGTTGTTCGGTTGAGAATCATCTCTAAAGCAACGGCTGGACTTTCACCGGACGAAACTAAAATCGTGTACAGCTCGATGAGTGCCGGAAATTCACTTTCTGCTTGAGCTTGGTTCGCCTTAGTTTTTCTTTGAAGACTTCCCTTCTCCCAATACCGATAAACAGCAAGCACCAAAAGCAGAAGTAGCAGACTGGTCGAACTGGCGCCTATAACTGCAAGGAAAGCGGTTGCACCCAAATACCAAATGCTAATTTTCCGGCGTCGCAACACCATTGCCTTAAATTCCGCGGATTTCTCGCGCTTTGCAGTTGACTTCAATTGCGTCAGACGAAATTTTTCGTGGANCTCCTCAAGTGGATCGGCAACTTCCCCCGCCAATATGTAGGACCCGACCATAATTAGTGGTGAAAGAAATAGAAGGATGAGTATTACTTCGCCCCGAGACATCTAACCTTCACCAACCGCAACTTGGTTTGGCTTAAAAATGCGGGGAACACTTCTAATTTGCCCAACTCGTTCCATCCACACATAAGCAATCATCGTTAGTAGAACACCAGCGAAGAGAACAACCACTCCGGAACTTGATGAATACGCCGCAACCGTATTTGGTTGGGATGCCAGAATTAACAACAAGATCCATGGCGCACACGCAGCTAACGCAGCTGAATTCTTAACCCAACCATGTTTTGCGGTGATTTCTCCCATCAGGGCCAAATCGGTGCGAACAAAATCTGACAAAGTTCGCAAGGTAATAGCCATATCTCTACTTCCAGAACTCTTTGCAAACCTCAGCACTTCACAAATTTGATCTGCGACGCCGCCATCAAAGTCGCGTTGCAAAGTACTTATCGCACTTTCAAAACTTCCACCTTCCCGCAAAATCGCTTCAAAAGCTGCGAAGTGCGGGCGCGTTGATTCTGGTCCACGGAGACTAAGTGCAGAAATTGTTTCGGCAAGTGAAAGACCGGATGTAATTCCAGAGATTAAATGATCGAGAATCTCCGGCCAAAGTTCATTCAACTCTCGCTTTGTTTTTTGAACTTTTATTCGCATTAGAACAGTTGGTAATCCGGAACAGATTGCACCAAATGCCAATCCGATAGCCTCCGAAGAGGTAGTAATCAGGCCGATCAAATTCCCACTTACGAAGCCAACAAATATGAGAAAGGTTTGTTTATTTGTCTTCTTGCTGAGATTAATTTTCTGCATACCCGAGAGATTCTGCATGCCCAGATTCAATATCTGCCTGCCCGAGCGATCATTATTTAACCTAAGAAAATTCATCGCCCGGACTCCAACACTGAATTCGGAGAGATCAAACCGGTTAGATATTTCCCGCCGCTGGCCCCGTTCTCATTCGCCTGATATTTAAATAGCGGCTCAAGCTCTACTCGATCTGACTCAATACGACCATTGACATGTTCGATTTCCATAACGCGACGAAACCCATCTGGTGCGATAGAAAGATGGACTACTAAGTCGATTGCTGATGCCACAACAGGTGCGATGAACTTGTGTGAAATATTTTCACCGGCAAGAAGTGGGAGGGTTTGCAACTTCGCGATCGCATCCCGCGCTGAATTTGCGTGGATCGTTGCCATACCGGGGATTCCAGAATTTAGGGCAATCAACATATCTAACGCCTCGGCTTCACGAATTTCGCCCACCACTAATTGCGAAGGTCGCATGCGCAGCGCCTCTTTTATTAATCGTCTAAGGGCAATCTCTCCTTCTCCCTGTAAATTTGCCGGCCTTGTTTGAAGAGCCACGCAATCTGGAATTTTCGGGCGAAGTTCAAAGACTTCCTCAATCGTAATCACTCTACTTTTTAACGGTAATGAACTCACAAGTGCATTTAGCATCGTGGTCTTGCCAGCTTGAGTTGAGCCACTTACTAATATATTTAAACCACAATTAACAGCGCTTCTTAAGAAATCGGCGATCTCGGCATTCATCACATTTAATTCAGCTAACTCTTGTAATGATTTGCCGCGAATCAAATGCTTTCTTATATTTACCGCCCAATGTTTTGCCGTTACTTCCGGTATCGCAACATGTAATCGACTTCCATCTGGAAGCCTGGCATCAACAAATGGGTGGGATAGATCTAATCTGCGCCCGCCCCACATCAATAGGCGTTCGACGAGGTTTGCTACATCATCTGAACTCATTGAAATATTTGTTAATTCACTAACGCCCTTTCGAGCGATGAAAATTCTTGTTGGGGAATTGATCCAAACTTCTTCAACGCTCGGATCATCCATCAATCCTTGTAAGGCTCCGAATGTTTCAAATTTCTCAGAACTATCTGATTTCTCTAATCCCTCGAACGTCTCTGAATTCTTTGAGTTCCTAAAGTCCTCCGAATCTCCAAGGCTCCCAAAGTCCCCTCGATTTGTAGGCGCCCCCATAGCAGCGGCGTTCTGTTGATTGCGGCCCAAATTCATAGCCAGATCAAATATCAAATACGCGAATGTGAAGTGGAAGAATCCACCGCCATTGGCCTAGCCAATTAAATCTTTACTTTAAGTAACCGCGAAATAACTCTGATCAATCTCATCTATCCAAGCACTGAGGTCCATTGGCTTCGGGCTGGAATGGATTGCAGTCTTTACCTCAAACTGAGCAAAATCGGCAGCTCGTTCACTTGGATTCGAAGCCGCTGCCAAATTCCCTTTATTCAATTCATTTAGATTTTCAAGAATTCTCGCCACCGCAGTCATCGCCTCGATCTTGCCACCATGAAAGCAGAGCCAAAAACCGGATACCGACATTCGCGTGAAGAAATCACCGCCTCGAATTGAATTCTTAAGTGTCTCGGCGATTTCCAATATTTTGAGAGTTTGAATTTGATCGAGTGAATTTAGAATTTTCTTCTGGGCATCGCTCTTTTTGGATCTTTGCTTGCTCTCGGAATTGGAAGCTCGTACCGTCCTAAAAGTAATGATGCAGATCTCGCCGCCACCTCGATGAGACCTGGCGCTTGCTCGAAAAAGTTCGGAGCGAAAAATAGATGGTGCTGGCGAACCGGTTAATGAGTCGACGATGCCATTGTTGGCAAATTCAATTTGCCAAGACTCTTGGTTCATATCCAAGGTTAAAACGGATAACCTGAAATTAGAAGAGGTAGCCAACCAGTGGTTTTGAACCGGCGGCTTTGAAATAGAATAAGCGGGTGAACACTAGAACTCAGGCGATGTGGTTATTGCGGTTTGAGTCGCTAATTCTTCTGGCAATCGCCTGCTATCTAGTCATTTCTTCATTTACTTCAACGGTGACTGCGCCCTCGGCGCTAGTTGGGGAAATTATTTTTTCATTGGTGGGCTGCCTCGGTTTGTTTATTGCATCCAAAGGCTTTGCCCAATCTCGCTCATATGGTCGCGCACCGGCTGTTCTTGCCAATGCAATCGCAATGGGTGTTGCTTACTTCATGATTAGTGGTGGCTTGGTTTGGGTGGGGATAATAGTTGGGGCCTTGGGTTTGACAACTTTTATCTGCGCGCTCTTTGGTTACAAAGAATAAAGTTGGTTACAAAGAATAAAGTTGGTTACAAAGAATAAAGTTGGTTACAAAGAATAAAGTTGGTTACAAAGAATAAAGTTGGTTACAAAGAATAAAGAAACTTACCAATCGATAATTTCGCGGTCTTCCCAAAACAATCCCGTTTGATCGCTTCCTGTAACAAAATCTCTCGTTGCCAACCAAATTGCAGTCTCGGCACCTTCTTCTACAGAACGCGGTGCATCAGCGCCGCCCATATCGGTACGCGAATGATTTGGACAGGTCGCATCAACTAATAATCCGCGAGCGCCAAGTCCAGTTTCGTGCGCTAAATTTCTAACTAAGGCATTTACTCCCGCCTTACTAATTCGATACGGCGCAAGTCCCCCGGTATTGCCAGGTCCGGACATGCGACCAAGGCAAGCTGTGAAAATAATGATGCGACCATCGCGCGCTTCTGCCATGGCTGGGCCAATTGTGTTCACTGCGACAAATACTGAATCTAAATTAATCGCCATAACTCGGCGCCATTCTTCAGTTGTTGTGCGCAGCGTCTTTGACATCTTCTCGCTCATGACGCCATGGGCCAGGACTAGTACTTGTGGAACGCCATATTTGCTTTGAATCGCCTCAAAGGTCGATCGAGTCGCCGACAAGTCTTCTAGATCGACGCATTCAAAATCGCAACCAAGCTGCGCCGCACTTGCAGCTGCGCGATCTGGATCTTTACTAACAATCACCACGCGATCGCCATGGGCAATTAAGGCCTTAGCCACTTCAAATCCAAGCCCTCTTGAACCACCAGTAACGATCGCCAATCTCATAGCGCAACTCTGCCCTGATTTCCTCGAAAATGCGCTCTGATTCACACCCCAGGGGCGCCACCCGGAATATGGCTGCGCCCGCATGACTATTAGACTTACAAGCGTGTCGGCTACGGGAGCAAATACACCTGCGAATCACTTCGGTGGATCATTCGGTCCAAATGAGTGGCTCGTAGATGAGATGTATGAACGCTATCTCGCAGACCCAACTTCCGTAGATAAAGCTTGGTGGGATTTCTTCTCTGATTACTCGCCTTTATCTGCAAATAATTCATCATTTAATAATTCATCTGCAAATACATCTTTAAATCATTCTGCTGCCCCAAAGCTCCCAACTCTTGGCGATGCACCAAAGGGCGGAACGCCACCACTTCCAAAATCTGCAACAACAACCCCAGTTGTTCCGCAAGTAGCCACCAAGGTCCAACCCGCTTCAGCAGTAGCACCAGTTATTTCTACTCCCGCACCAGTTCAAAAAATGGAGACAACGACGCCCATGACAAATCCGCCTGTAAATCCTCCGGCAACTCCTAACCCAACTCCGGCCGATCCAGTTGTTAAGCCGATACCAACTCTTGTTACACCTGGTGCTTCATCACTCGAACCTATCCGTGGAGTTAGTGCGCGCGTTGTACAAAGCATGGAAGCTTCACTCTCAGTTCCAACCGCAACTAGCGTTCGCGCAGTTCCTGCAAAACTTTTAATCGACAACCGAACCGTAATTAACAATCACTTAGCTCGTGGACGTGGTGGAAAAGTTTCTTTCACCCACTTAATCGGTTACGCCATGATCAAGGCGATGCGCCAAATGCCAGAGATGAATGCTTTCTATGGCGAACTTGAAGGTAAGCCAGCAATTGGAAAACCAGAACATATTAATTTAGGTATCGCAATCGATTTAGCAAAGCCAGATGGTTCGCGCCAATTATTGGTTCCATCTATTAAGGGTTGTGAAGATTTAGATTTTGCACAGTTCTGGGCTTCCTATGAAGAGACAGTTCGCAAGGCGCGCGGTGGATCACTCACCGTTGAAGACTTTGCCGGAACCACGGTCTCCCTAACCAATCCCGGAACACTTGGCACCGTTCACTCAGTTCCACGACTTGTTCAAGGTCAGGGGCTAATTCTTGGCGTTGGCTCACTTGATTACCCTGCTGAATTTCAAGGAGCATCAGAAGAGACTCTGGCAAATCTTGGAATAAGCAAAGTAATTACTTTGACATCAACTTACGATCACCGAATCATTCAAGGTGCGCAGTCAGGTGATTTCCTAAAGCGGATGCATGAAATTTTGCTCGGTGCTGATAATTTCTATGACGAGATCTTCTCTGCGCTTCGTATTCCATATGCCCCAATTCGTTGGGTGGTTGATCTTGGAACCGAGAAGAGTGGCAACCTAGAAAATTCTGCACGCATCCAACAATTAATCACCGCTTATCGCACAAGCGGCCACTTAATGGCAGATATTGATCCACTTGAATATCAACAACGCGAGCATCCAGATTTAGATGTGGTTACTCACGGACTTTCATTGTGGGATTTGGATCGTGAATTTAATACCGGTGGCTTCGGTGGAAAACCAGTAATGAAGCTCCGCAAGATTCTTGGAATTTTGCGCGATTCATATTGCCGCACAATCGGCGTTGAATATATGTACATGCAAAATCCAGAAGAACGTAAGTGGATTCAAGAACATGTCGAAGTTGGTGCGCCGCGCACACCACGCGAAGAACAGCTTCGTATCTTGCGCAAGTTAAATAGCGCAGAGGCTTTTGAATCTTTCCTACAAACTAAATATGTTGGACAAAAGCGTTTCTCACTTGAAGGTGGCGAATCAGTAATCCCACTACTTGATGCAGTTATCTCGGCTGCTGCTGAAGAAGGCCTTGATGAAGTATGTATCGGTATGCCACACCGTGGTCGACTAAATGTTCTGGCAAATATTGCCGGTAAGTCTCATGGGCAGATCTTCCAAGAATTTGAAGGTCACTACGCCGATAACGATGTTCAAGGTTCGGGCGATGTTAAGTATCACCTTGGAACTGCCGGAATTTTCACCGCTGAATCTGGCGCAACAACCAAGATTTACTTGGCGGCTAACCCATCTCACCTTGAGGCGGTTAACCCAGTTCTTGAAGGTATTACTCGTGCAAAGCAAGATAAATTAAATATTAAAGAGGCTTTCTCAGTGCTTCCAATCTTGATGCACGGCGATGCAGCTTTTGCCGGTCAAGGAGTTGTTTCAGAAACTCTTAACCTCTCACTTCTAAAGGGTTATCGCACTGGCGGCACAATTCACATCATCGTTAATAACCAAGTTGGGTTCACAACTTCACCACATGCTGCTCGCTCTTCAACTTACTCAACCGATATTGCAAAAATGATCCAAGCACCGGTCTTCCACGTAAATGGCGATGACCCAGAGAGCGTGGTTCGTGTTGCGCGAATTGCCTACCAATATCGCCAAGCCTTTAAGAAGGATGTTGTTATCGACATGGTTTGTTACCGTCGTCGCGGTCACAACGAGGGAGACGAGCCAAGTTTCACACAACCACTTATGTACAAGTTGATCGATGCAAAGCGTTCTACTCGCAAGCTTTATACCGAAGCTTTAATCGGACGTGGTGATATCACTGTCGAAGAAGCTGAAGAAGTATTACGGGATTATCAGAACCAGCTTGATGCGGTTTACAACGCGGTTCATAACAACGAACCAGAACACAAGAACATTGTGGTTCCAACCGCACCTGCTCCAGAGAGTGTTAGCACCTCAGTTGATGAAGCTACCCTTCGCAAAATTGCGGCAACCCAAACTGAAATGCCAGAAGGCTTTACTCCCCACGCAAAACTTGCGCCACAACTTGCAAAGCGAGTTGAGATGTTGGATGAGGCAACAGTTGACTGGGCGACCGGTGAAATGTTTGCCATGGGATCACTTCTTCTTGAAGGTCACCCAATTCGATTGGCGGGACAAGATGTTCGTCGCGGAACTTTCTCAAATCGCCATGCCGTAATCGTTGATCAGAATACCGGCGCAGATTGGACCCCACTTCGTGGATTGATTTCCGACGAAAACCAATTCTTCGTATTTGATTCATTACTTTCAGAATATGCCGCAATGGGATTTGAATACGGTTACTCCGTTGAACGCGATAACGCACTTGTTATGTGGGAAGCACAATTTGGTGACTTTGCAAATGGTGCGCAGACCATCGTTGATGAATTCATCTCTTCCGCACTTCAAAAGTGGGGCGAGCGTTCTTCAGTCGTACTTCTATTGCCACATGGTTATGAAGGCCAAGGGCCAGACCACTCATCAGCTCGCATCGAACGTTACCTAGCGCTCTGTGCTGAGTTAAATATGACCGTTGCTCAACCTTCATCACCTGCCTCTTATTTCCATCTACTTCGTTGGCACATGAAGAATCCAGCGCGTCGTCCGCTGATCGTCTTTGAACCAAAATCAATGTTGCGTCTAAAGGCTGCGGCATCCGGACTAAACGATTTCACAACCGGAACCTTCCGACCAATTATTGATGACCCAACCGTCACTAATGCCACTCGCGTGATTTATTGTTCCGGCAAGGTTTACTACGACTTAATCGCAGAGCGCGCAAAGTTAGGCGAGAGCTCTACTGCAATTATTCGGGTTGAACAGTTGTATCCATTCCCAACCACGGAATTCGCAGCGATCGCAGCAAAGCATCCAAATGCAAATCTGCTCTGGGTTCAAGATGAACCAGCAAACCAAGGCCCATGGCCACATGTTGCACTTACAACTCAAGAGATTCTCGAAGGTCGCACATTGCGTCGCGTGTCTCGCCGAGCAACTGCTTCACCTGCAACGGGTTCACATCACTTGCATGAGGAAGAGCAGCACGCGTTAATTACTGAAGCCTTTACTCGTTAATTAACGAGCGCGGCGATAACGCAAAAAGTAAATTGCGATGATCTCTTTGGGTGATAAGTAGCCCCAAGTACGTGAATCGGTTGATTGCGCCTTGTTATCGCCTTCAACCCAGATGCCAGATTCATTTACATGAATCACGCGTTTAATTTGAAGGAAGTCATCGCCAAACTCTGATGAACGCCTAACCAATACAACCTTGCCAACCAAATCCGCCAGCTTGGCATGAGTTGGTGCCACCGGCCAGCGCAGGATTCGAAATAACAACCAATCACCGTGATTGAATGAGGGTGACATCGAGGTGCCGTCGACCGATACCGCGGTTAGCCGCAAGAACTGAAATCGCAACTTTTTCATCAGGAGAGTAGTCTTGCACCACATTGATTGATGAAATTGATTGAGGGAGAGAAATGTTCAAGAATATTTTCGCACCAAAGACAGTGGCCCACGCACACTGCGATCTACCTTGTGGAATCTACGATCCAGCACAAGCAAAGATCGAAGCGCAATCAGTAAAGGCTGCAATGGAGAAGTACGCAGCTTCTAGCGATGCAGATTTCAAGGCTCGCGCTGTTGCGGTCAAGGAAGAGCGTTCAGAATTAGTTAAGCACCACCTATGGGTACTTTGGACCGACTACTTCAAGGCACCACACTTTGAGACCTACCCACAACTTCATGTTCTCTTCAACGAAGCAACCAAGCTTGCTGGCGCTGGCGGAACAAAGGGATCAAATGATGTTGCCGTAGCTGACAAGCTACTTGCCAAGATCGAAGAAATCTCAGAGATCTTCTGGGCAACCAAAAAGTAATTGCAGCTTTAAAAAGCCGGGCAAAGTCTTCGCCGCAAACCATGGGACCGGACCCGGTCCGCTACCTTATTTTATGGCGGAATTTTCGCAAGCGATTTCGGAGTTGAAATAAAAAGTTAAGAATTAGTCGCGGGCGGTGATGGATTCGGCTGCGATCCTTGCTGCGAATGAGACGCGATCGACAATCTTGCGTGAGATTTTTCCTGAGGCAACTAATTTGCTGCCATGGTGCACCTCAACATTGAAGTGAATAATTTGACCTTCAATATCAATGCAGGTGGCATTTGCTCTAATTTCAGCCCCCACTCCTACGGCAGCACTGGTTGCAACGCTTATCTCTGAAGTGATCGTGGTTTCACCAGACTCCAAATGCTCGGCAAGTGCGGCCGATGTTGCACCTTCTAGAATATTAATAAGTGTTGGGGTTGCAAGAATTGGCAGATCATTTAAGGCCTGTGCGACTGAAGTATCTGATGCCCGTACAGTAAGTGAAGCCATCCCAATAGCTCCGCGAACCATCTCAACATTCATGGTTACTAACCTACTGCTAACTAGTTAGAAGTTGTGTGAATTCGGGTTAAGCGAGTGGAAAATCTCCGCCAAACTCATTCGTGCTTTGAATTTCAATGCGTGTCTCTTCGATACGAATACCGCCAAATTCATCGCTGTAAACCGTTGTTTGGCTCTGGCGATATTCAGTGATGATTTGAGTTGGGGCCGACATCTGGGCAGCTAAAAGGGCGGTCTGAGCAGAAATCCGCGCCTGTAATTCTTCTGGCGCCTCTTCATGACATGCGTTTGAAAGTAATTTCTTCATCTGCGCAATAACTTTGCGTTCGTGCTCCATCTCTTGCAAGCATGGTTGGCATTGTTGGATGTGGAATTCAAATGTGGTTAATTGATCTTGATCGTGAATCTCATCATCGATGAAAAAGATCATTGCATTTAAGACTTCTTGGCAAGAGCTTTGGCCATGATTCTCGGTCATATTGCTATTAGTTAAATTGTTATTACTCACGACTCATCACCTGCTTGCGAACTCTTCTTTCCATTCTCATCAAACTCTTTCGCATAGCCGCGATCTTTTGCATAAGCAACTAGAAGTTCGCGAAGTAATTTACGGCCACGGTGTAGGCGTGACATAACGGTTCCAGATGGAATTCCTAAAATATCGGCGATTTCTTTATATGAATAACCTTCGACATCGGCGTAGTAGACCGCCAATCGAAACTCTTCCGGGATTTCTCCTAAGGCATTTTTTACATCGCCATCCGGCATATTCTCTAACACTTCATCTTCAGCAGATTTACCTTGATCACTTGTATGACTTGCAGATTCTGCAATCTGCCAATCCTCTAATTCGCCATCGGATATTTGTGGCCGACGTTGGTCTTTGCGATAGGTATTGATAAATGTCGTGGTGAGGATTCGATAGAGCCAGGCCTTTAAATTTGTACCTGGTTCAAATTGATGAAACGAAGTGAAGGCTTTGGCATAAGTATCTTGTACTAAATCTTGAGCATCATGTGCATTCTTGGTGTAACGAAGTGCGGCTGAATAAAGTTGATTTGTATATTGCATCGCATCTTTTGTAAAGCGATTGGCACGGTCCATGGCGCTCTCAGTTGCGAGTAACCTCGCCGGAGTTTTAACCTCAATTTCAGATGCCATCGGCCACAAGGTTACCGTCATATCCCTAAAACCTCCTGGGAGCGGGTTTTATTCCACAACGCCACACTTGAGTTGCTGAAGGCAGGATGATGCAGCCGCGGGCTTAAAAGAGCGTTGTCGGCTCCCCTAGTTCGATCTCACTAATTAACTCCGGCCCATTATTTCGAGTCGTATTTACCATTGTTGAAACCGGATGGGCGGCAAGTCCGGCCGCCGGGGCCGATAGTTCCATCAGTTTACGAATTTCGGCCACATCGTTAATTCGTGGATCAAGCCAACTATCCCAACGATCCTTTGGCAAAAAAGTTGGCATTCGATGATGAATCGCGGCTAAGAAATCAACCGCCTCGCGAGTAATAATTGCGGCGCTTTCAAATATTTCTCCATTTGTATTTACCCAACGATCATAAATTCCAGCAAAGGCTAAACTCTGATTTGATTGTGAGTGAATATAGAACGGTTGCTTGGTTTCATACTTGCCAAGTTCTGTAGCCCATTCGTAATAACCCGTAGCTGGAATCAAACAACGTCGTGATCGAAATGCCCTTTTGAAAGTTGGTTTTTCATCCACCGTTTCAGTTCTGGCATTGATTGCTTGAGATTGGGAGCGCACCGCTTCTACTTCATCCTTACTCCACGGAGCAATCAATCCCCATGATACATTTACTAATTCCCGTCTTAGCTCTTGATTATCGCGAATTATGTAGATCTCGCGAGTGGGCGTGATATTCCAATCCGCCGGCAAAATTGCGCCTGTATGGCCAGCGGTGATTTCAAATTCCTCAATTAATTCACTAGGAAGTTTGCTCAATGCATAACGGCCGCACATGCACTAAACGATAGCGGGTAGTCTTGGACTGTGAATCAACTCTGGCCAGCACCGTATCGCGGTTTAAAACCGATCGATGCTGCCATCACGATTCCGGGATCAAAGTCGGTCACCAATCGGGCACTGATTCTTGCGGCCTTAGCCAAGTCCCCATCAACTCTTCGGGCGCCGCTTCATTCACGAGATTCAACCCTGATGATCGCCGGCCTAAAGGCGATTGGTTGCAAAATTAATCAATTGGAAAATGGCGATCTCGAAATCACGCCCGGAAAGTTTTTTGGCCCAGCCAGTATTGATGTTGGCAACGCCGGCACGGTCATGCGTTTTCTTCCGCCGGTTGCCGCCCTTGCAAATGGCTTAATTAACTTCGATGGCGATCCGCGAAGTCATGAAAGACCACTAGGTCCGGTGATTTCTGCCTTGGAAGATCTGGGAATAACCATCGAACATGGCAATCGATATTCATTACCAATGACAATAAATGGCAACGGTTGCATAAAAGGCGGGACGGTAGAAATTGATGCCTCGGCTTCAAGTCAATTTATTTCGGCCTTGCTATTGATCGGCCCAGCAACTCAAAATGGAATTACCGTAAAACATATTGGGAGTTCACTTCCATCGATGCCACATATCGAAATGACCATTCAGATGCTTCGACAATTTGGCGCAAAGGTGGATGTTAGCGATCCAAATTCTGGTAGTTATCAGTGGCAGGTTTATCCAGGTGAATTAACTGGCTTAGATTTAGTAATCGAACCAGACCTTTCAAATGCTGCGCCATTCATGTCAGCTGCAATGATCTGCGGTGGCTCAGTAACGATTGCAAATTGGCCAAAGACAACTACCCAACCAGGTGATCAACTCCGCCAGATCTTTAAATCAATGGGCGCCCAGATTGAATTCGTTGGAAGTGACTTGAAGGTAACCGGAAGCGGTGAAATTCACGGCATTGATATAGACCTTCATGATGTTGGTGAATTAACGCCATCGATTGCTGCAGTAGCTGCATTGGCAGATTCGCCCTCATCGCTTCGAGGTATCGGACACCTGCGGTTGCACGAGACCGATCGTTTAGCGGCTCTCGCCACAGAATTAAATGCCCTCGGCGGCGACGTTGATGAAGAAGAGAGCGCGCTTCATATCAGCCCGGCTCCATTGCACTCTGGAATTTTTCATTCATATGAAGATCATCGCCTAGCAACTGCCGGAGCAATGCTTGGCCTAGTTGTTAATGGAATTGAAGTTGAAAATATTGAGACCACTCAAAAGACTTTGCCTGATTTTCCAAGCGCTTGGCACGCAATGCTCGGGGCGAATTAATTAATGGCAAGTAAGCGCCAATACGATGAGAGCGATGTTCGCTCTCGCCCAGCACGTTCTACTAGACCTCGCACAAAAGATCGCCCCGATTACACAAATGCCGAGCAGGCCTTAGTTATTGCCGTAGATCGTGGACGCACAACGGTCTTAATTAACGAGGATCCAAATCGCCTGATTACCACCATGAAGGCTCGTGAACTTGGCAAGAAGTCAGTAGTCGTTGGTGACACTGTAGGAGTAGTTGGAGATTTAACCGGCAGCGAAGGATCCCTTGCGCGGATCGTGACCGTTGCACCGCGCAAAAATGCACTTACCCGAACCGTTGATGATGCGGCAGATCTAGAGCGAATGATCGTCTCAAATGTAGATCAAATGGGAATTGTTTTAGCAGCAGCCAATCCCGAACCACGTCATGGCTTTATCGATCGAGCTTTAGTCGTCGCCTTTGATCAAGGAATTAAACCAATTTTGATTATCACCAAGTGCGACTTGGCTGATCCGACGCAGTTTCTATCTAATTATGAAAACTTAAATTTGGAAATTTTTAGAATTCAAAAAGGTGGCGACCTTGCACAAATTCGCAAAGCCCTCTCAAACCAGCGCACCGTTCTTCTCGGTCACTCTGGCGTTGGTAAATCAACCTTAGTTAATGCTCTTGACGAGACTGCCGATCGCGCGACTGGAATGGTTAATGAAGTAACCGGACGCGGCCGCCACACCTCTTCGTCAGCTTTGGCCCTAAAGTTAAATCCAGTTCCGGGTGAAAATGAGACCGGTTGGATAATCGATACACCAGGAGTGCGATCCTTCGGAGTAGCTCATGTCGATAACAATCGAGTAATTGCAGCCTTTGGCGAATTTAGCGAGGCGATTGAACATTGCCCCAAGAACTGTTCACACAACGAAGAAAGTTGCGCCCTAAATTCTTGGGAATTAGATCCAAAAAGTAAGTCAAGGCTGGAAAACCTTCGCGGTTTACTACGCCAAGTCCGTTTTAATTAACACGAACTTTAAATTAATTAACTAGAATTTGCAGGTGTCCACAACTGCAAACCAAGGAACTCATGCCAGTCGCAATCTCTTGGATGATCTGGCCCTTGCGCATAAACTAGCTGATTTGGCAGATGAAATTACCCTAGATCGCTATCAAGCAAATAACTTGGTAATTGAGACCAAGCCAGATTTAACTCCGGTAACTGATGCGGACAAGGCTGTTGAAGAACTAATCCGATCAGAATTGGCAAAATCTCGTCCGTTAGATTTTATTGTCGGAGAAGAATTTGGTCGCCCAGACGGTATTGATTTAACTAATACCCTAGATGGAACTTTTTACTGGGTAATCGATCCGATCGATGGCACTAAGAATTTTCTAAGAGGAGTTCCTACTTGGGCAACTCTCATCGCACTTTGTAATTCAAAAGGTGAACCAGTTGTTGGAGTTGTTAGCGCACCGGCGCTCTCTCGTCGCTGGCATGCCGCAAAAGATAACGGTGCATTTGTCACAACTAAACTCGGCCTCGATTCCGCAACCTCGAAGGTCGTAACGAAGAAGATTTCGGTTTCGCGAGTATCGAAGTTAGCTGATGCCTCAATCTCTCATTCTGATTTAGTTGGTTGGGGAGCCGCTCGTTCGAAATTTATCGACCTACAAGAAAGTATTTGGCGCACCCGTGGCATCGGTGATTTCTGGTCCCATATGTTGGTTGCGGAAGGTGCGATTGATCTCGCTGTTGAACCATCCCTGGCGCTCTGGGATATGGCAGCTCTTTATGTAATTGTTTGCGAAGCTGGTGGAAAATTTACAAACACTTCGGGGGCAAGTGGCCCTCATGGCGGAAGTGCCACCTCTAGCAATGGCGCAATCCATAAAGAATTTATTGCAAAAGTATTTGGCAAATAAGTGAGTAACTTTTCGAAGCCAATTTGGTATGGCCCCGCCGCAGGAGGCTTGCTTCTTTTAATCTTGCTAGCCACTCTTCTTGTCCGCAGCCGTAAGAGGCGCAGAAAATCTGAGCCCACAATTCCTGAATTTGTTGAAGTTTTTTCAGTAGATATCAAACATTTTGTTTCAAGTCCTTATAAGGCCGGTGATGATTCAGAAATCGCTGAGTCAATCTTGAAGACAATTACGCTCACCCTTCTGGTAGGACTTAGAGAATTTCTAACGAAGATCTTTGAAAATCCCTCAGATCAACAGAAAGCCTTACTTGCGATCGCTAAAGATTTAGAGGCCGAAGGTATTACTCCGATTGCATATATGCAATGGAATCAATCTGCGATTCAAGGCGTAGCGGCGAAGGTCATCGTTAATGGCGTAGTTCGAAATGCCCTACTTGGACCAACCTTGGCCATGGCTAGAGCTACCGCAAAATTTCCCGAGTCAATAAGTGCGATTGTGGAAAACGCCCACTCTGAAGGAAATAGCATCTATGTCTTAGGTATAGATGGCTTGGCCTACGGCGTATTTGAAGTTAGCCACAAGTTACAAGAGGTTATTAAAGAAGGTTAAAGCTCGATCCAACCTTGTGGAACGAGTTCATCAACTTTCCCTGGACCCCAAGTGCCTTTGAAGTAAGGATGCACCGGCGTCTCGTTGTTGATTACACCTTCTAATATTCGCCAAGTCTCTAGCACTGAATCAATTCTCGTAAAGCGCATGTGATCACCAGCCATAGCTGCACGAAGAAGACGTTCGTATGCCTCTTGTCGTTCACCTAAGGCGGCGCTAAATTCCACATTTAATTGAACGGGAATTGTTGCCAATTTATCGCCCGGTGCCTTCGCCATTAATTCAATATCGACACCATCTTGCTTGCCAAGTCTAAAACGCAGAACATTTGGTGAACCGATTTGAGTTTCCGCAAAGAGCATTCGTGGTGGATGCTTAAATTCAATAATAACTTCCAGAATCGTTTCTTTTAGATTCTTACCGGTTCGTAGATAAAACGGAACGCCAGACCATCTCCAACTATCAACGTGTACTACTGCAGCAGCAAAAGTCTCAGTAGTGGAGTTTTTGGCAACACCTTTTTCATCTAGATAACCAACGTATTGCCCACGAACAACTTCCTCTGGACGTAGTGCATCGATTGCTCGGAAGACCTTTAGCTTCTCATCTTCCATGAACTCTGAAGTTAGATCTGAAGGTGGCTCCATAGCAATTAACGCCAACACCTGTAGCAAGTGATTTTGAAGAACATCTCGGAAGGCACCCACGCCATCATAGAAAGCGCCACGACCTTCGATACCAAAATCTTCCGCCATCGTGATTTGTACGCTCTTGATGTAGCGATGATTCCAAAGTGGTTCCCAAATTGAATTTGCAAAACGGAAGATCAAAATATCTTCTACCGACTCTTTACCTAAGTAATGATCGATTCGGTAAATTCGAACTTCTGGAAGAACAGCTTCCAAAGATTCTTGTAACTTTTGCGCAGATTGCAGATCGCGACCAAATGGCTTTTCAACTACCAAACGGGCGGTATTTGTAATTCCAACCGCAGCCAAACCTTGGGTTACTTGTTCAAAGAGAGCTGGTGGAATAGCTAGGTAAATTACCGGCTTCTTCTTACCCTCAAGTTTCTTTGCTAAATCTTGATATACCTGCGGATCTTCATAATTACCTACAACAAGTGAGAGCTTGGTATTTAGATCTGCGATTACCGCCTCGTCCACATTTGGGACTCTTTCGCGAATCGCTTCAAAGGCATTGGCTCTAAATTGTTCGTTATCCCAGCGAGTAGAGGCAACACCAATTACTTCGGCATTTAGCGCATTGTGAAGTGACATGTTGTACAAAGCTGGAAATAACTTCTTCTTCGCTAAGTCACCGGTAGCACCAAATAGAACCAGTGCATCACATGGCGTTGGGGTCTTGCCCTTCAAGGTTTTTACACTCATTTAGATCCTGCCTCTTTATGCCCACCGAACTTCTTGCGCATTGCTGATAAAACTTTATTTGCATATAAATCATTGCCACGTGAAGCAAATCGACTAAAGAGTGAAGCAGCTAAAACATTTGCCGGAGTTCCAGCATCAATTGCTGTAGCAACGGTCCAACGACCTTCACCAGAATCAGCAACTGCGCCGGTATAACTATCCAACTTTGGATCTTCGTTGAAGGCCTCGGCTGTTAAATCTAGTAACCAAGAAGCTACTACCGAACCACGACGCCAAACCTCAGTAACGTCAGCCAAATCCAAATCGTATTTTGTTTCATCATGATCACCGACAGAAGTTGGGTGCTTAACGCCGTTACGCACAGCATCAAGCAGGTTAAGCCCTTCGGCATAAGCCGCCATTGCGCCATATTCAATTCCATTGTGGACCATCTTTACAAAGTGACCAGAACCAACTGGACCGCAGTGCAAGAAACCCTCTTCAGCATTTGAGATTTCACCAGAATTTCCAGGTGTCCGTTCTGCTGATTCAAAACCAGGAGCCAGGGCGCGGAAGATTGGAGTTAGGCGGTCAAAAACATTCTTTTCGCCACCAATCATCAAGCTAAATCCGCGATCCAATCCATAAACCCCGCCTGATGTTCCAACATCGACAAAGTTAATGCCCTTGAGTTTTAGCCAATCGGCATTTGCAATATCGTCGCGATAGAAAGTATTTCCGCCATCAATAATTGTTGCGCCCGCAGCTAGGTGTTCTGCTACATCTTTAATTGTTTGCGCAGTTACTTCAGCTGGAACCATCACCCAAACGATCTGTGGATTTGCGGCATCGTTATATTTTGCTAAATCTGCAAGTGTTGCAAGCCCGGTAAATCCTTCGGCGCTCATGGTTGATACGGCCTGCGGACTTACATCAAAGACGCTGATGTTGATCGGTGATTTGATCTCGCGCTTAATGCGACGAGCAATATTGGCGCCCATTCGGCCCAATCCAATTACGGTTAATTGAAGTGGCTTATCGCTCATATTTAATCTTTCCGATCCGTTAGGAGAAACATTTTTCCAGCCTGCGAATTCTGCCGTAATTTTGTAACGACTGCTTGCGCATCATTCTCTTGGGCCGCTTTAACGGCGTGCAATTTTCCTTCACCGAGACCAAAGAGAAAGATTTGGGCGGCTTGGCCGAGGGCTGGCAATGAGATGCTGACGCGCTGTGCCGGTGGCTTTGGCGAATTAGGAACGGCTATCGCCGCAGTGCTTGAATTAAAAATCTCATCTTGCCCCGGAAAGCATGAAGCTACGTGGCCATCTTCGCCCAAACTTAGGATTACGGAATCAAATTTCTTGCCGGCTAAAATCTTTGTTAGCTCTGCTGAATAAGAACTCGCCGCTTGCTCTAAAGTAGATTTTGAAGAATTTGCGATCTGATGAATCTCTAGTACTGAAGCCGCATTTACCAACTCTGGCATGATGGCAAGATCGGTACGTTCGGAATTATCTCCCGCAACAAATCTCTCATCGCTAAACCAGATGTGAATCTTCTTTCCCTTGACCTGCTCTGGGAAATTTTCTATTGCATCACTAATCTCGTTTGAAAGAGCCGCGGCGATCTTGGCGCCCGTGCGGCCACCGGTTAGGACAATGTTGGCTTGTGAATTTGTGGACCAAGCTGCGCTAATAGCAATAAAAGTATTCTTGGCAGCTAGTTCAATTAAACGATCGGATGATGCATCGTAAATTGTCTGCAAATCCATCATCGCTTATCGGCCCAATTCGTAGCGCATCTTGCTTCTACTTAACTTTAGGTACCTCTATGTACCCAATTGCTTTTATTCTTACTTCTATTTACTTCTAGTAGCGGGGACAGGATTTGAACCTATGACCTCTGGGTTATGAGCCCAGCGAGCTACCGAGCTGCTCCACCCCGCGTCGGTAAGCGCAATCTTAGGTGAAAGTGTGAAATAACCCAAACTGAAGATTATTTTTGCGCAGCTATTGCAGCAGATATCGCAGACTTCAAGCGATCTTGAGCCTGACCATATGCAGTGAAATCGCCACGCTTTAGCGCTGCTTGCGAATCAGATAGCGCTTGTTGTGCGCTTTGAAGTGCGGCGCGTAGTGAAGAACTCATTGGAGATGTTGAAGTACCAGTCGTTGGAATTGAAGTTCCGGTGTTATTCAAAATAGTTCCTGAGTTTCCACCAAATACCTGATCCAACGCCCCCTTCAAATTACTATCAAAACCAATTTGATCTCCAAATGAGACAAGTACCTTTTGAAGAAGTGGATAAGAAGATGAGTTAGAGGTTGCACGTACATAAACTGGTTGCACGTAAAGCAAGCCGCTACCAACTGGAAGAGTCAGCAGATTTCCAAGTACTACATCAGAACCACCTTGACGCAATAACGAGAGCGCTTGAGCCACAGTTGGGTTAGCTTCAAAGTTTGAGGCTACCTGTGATGGTCCAGAAATATTTGTGGATCGTGGCAATTGAAGAACTGAGATCTTTCCGTAATCCGGACCATTATCTGAATTAACAGATGCAAAGGCGGTTAAGTTCTGACGATTTCCCCTAGGCACAAATGAAGTTGTAAGTGCAAAGTTAGATTTGGTTGCACCAGGCATCTGCATGGTCATGTAATAAGGAGGTTGCGTTCCGGAATTAGCACCGAGTGATGATGGGTCGGTTGGAACGCGCCAGAAATCTTGTCCGCCGTAAAAGGCATTAGCTGTCTCTACGTGATAGGTACTTAGTACATCACGTTGAACGCTAAACAAATCTTCAGGGTAGCGAATGTGATCTAACAAAGCAGCGGGCATCGCACTCTTTGGCTGCAATGTGCCTGGGAATGACTTGCTCCATGTTTGAAGAACTGGGTCTTTCGAATCCCACGCATACAAAGTTACGGTTCCATCGTAGGCATCAACCGTTGCCTTCACCGAGTTGCGAATGTAGTTAACATCCTTGCTCGCTAGTGATGCGACTGAAGTTGAACTCGTTGTTACTGAGTTCGTTGTGGCATCGGCGAGATTTGTGTGCTTGGCATATGGATAGCCCGCACTGGTTGTGTAGCCATCTAATATCCACATAACTCGGCCATTTATGACTGCTGGGTATTCATTTCCATCCAGAGTTAGCCATGGCGCAACCTTTTGAACTCTCGTAGCTGGATTTCTATTAAAGAGAATCTTTGAATCTTTATTAATCAAACTTGATAGCAAGATTCGCTGCTCTTTATATTTGACCGCAAATAGCAGACGAGAGAAGAGCGAGCCCATTGGCACGCCACCCTTACCCGCATAGGTGTAGTTCTTCTGTCCATTTGCTGAATTGTCATCTGGGTAATCAAGTTCGGTTGGGGAACTGGTCTTAGTGCCACCAATAATTGAATAATCTGGAACATTCTCGCCGAAGTAAATTCTAGGTTCGAAGGTGCCAAGGCCATTTGTCGGAGGAATATTTCCCACTGCAAATGCTGGCTTGCCATCAGCATCGACGGTATTTCCGTAAGCCGCAACAAAACCGAATCCATGGGTATAAACCAAGTGATCATTAATCCAGTTACGTACTGGGTTGCCCGAAATATTTAATTCGCGAACTGCGACCACAGCATCGCGCTTAACACCATTAATGTTGTAGCGATCCATATCCAATGAATCTGGGAAGGTGTAATAAGGCTTGATTTGCTGGAGCTGGCGGAAGGTTGATTGAACAACATTTGGGTCAATCAATCGAATATTTGAAATCGTCGCTGCATCATTTTTTAGTTGACCGGCGCTTGGCAAAGTTGTGGCTTGATAATCCTTAACCGAGACGCTACTTAATCCGTATGCAGCGCGAGTAGCGTCAATGTTTCGTTGAATGTAAGGAGCTTCTTTTGATGACTCTGAAGGCTTAACAGTGAATTGCTGAATTGCTGAAGGGTAAATGCCAGAGATCAAGAGCGATGAAATTACTAATAGGCCAATTCCGGCGCCTGGAAGAACCCAAGATCTGCGAACGATATTTGCGAAGAAGAGAAGAGAGCAAACAACAGCAATCCCGGCCAAAATTGCTTTTGCAGGGAGAACCGCATTTACATCGGTGTAGGTAAGCCCAGTAATTAATCGGCCAGTTTTTAGCGCCAGGGCGTAGCGATCAAACCAATAAGCAAGGGCCTTAACAAGTACAAGAATTCCAAGTAGGACTGATAGCTGCACACGAGCCGCAACTGTTGTGCGATCCTCTTTAACTTGTAGGCGGATTCCGCTGTAAAGATAATGAACTGCCGTAGCAGCAAGAATGGTCAGAATTAAAGTAGAAATTGCCCAACTAATAAGCGCTTGATAGAACGGCAGCTTGAAAGCAAAGAATGAAATATCTAAACCAAATTGTTGGTCTTTGGTGCCAAATGGGGTTGCGTTCTTGAACTGCAACCATGTTGTCCAGAGGCGAATTCCAGAATTACCCGCGAAATAAAAGAAGACAACGGCAATTGCTAAAAGCGCCCACTTCTTAATCGGATCTAATTGCCCGCGATAGCGTTCTAAATTATCGGCTTCCACGCTAACCGGAACGTAAATCGGACGAGTGCGATAAGCGATGTAAACGTTTGAAGTAATTATCAATGAAGTAATTAGACCAAAACCAATAAAGAGCTCGATCTTTGTCATCAATACAGTGCGCCAAACACTTACAAAGTTAACTGATCTAAACCAAAGTAGGTCGGCATAAAAGCCACTTGAGGCAAGAAGAATTATCGAGAGAACTACCAACGTTAAAATCGTGTAGGCCAACGGTCCCGGCTTTTTAAAGGCCGGACGCGAACCGCCGGCGCCACCTGCTCCTGAATTATTAAAGGGATTGCCAGGGAATTGGAATGAACTCATAGTCCCACTCTACCTAGCAGTGCAGGTTGTCGGCGATTCTAGAATCTGCCAGCGCATGGATCGCCTGCGTTAAATTGGCAACGGCGATCAACTTTAGGCCGGTTGGTAGGTGCGTAAAGTCCTGACAATTTGCTTTTGGTGCGATAAAAATCTCGGCCCTAGCGCTCTTGGCGCCATTTAGCTTCTGATTTATTCCACCGATCGCTCCAACAACTCCTGATTGCGAGATTGTTCCAGTTACCGCGATCTTGCGACCGGCAATTAATTGTGGATCGGCAAATTTTGCGATGATTGCAATGGCGAAGGCTAATCCCGCACTTGGACCACTCACATCTTTCATTTCGATCTTTACATCATTTGGTTTGAATAACGCCGGCGAATTTGGCGAGATGTTGGATAGAAAATTAGCAGCGGCTATGGCTGCATTTCCTTGGGAATCGAGCATCTCTTTCTTGGAGGTAGAAATTTCATTCTTAGCGCTTTGGCTCTTGGGATAAACCGCCTCCCACGGCACAACCGAAATCTGACCATCGATCCAACCGCGAATTACCTCGATTCCATTTGGTTTTGAATTAGGACTATTAACTAGAACTGAGGTTGAAAAGAGTGATCCAGCTACTGCCTTGTCGGTATTACTTCCAGCAAGAGAAATATGGCCCGCCAATAAATTTGTTACTGGGCCAGGTGAGATTAAAACAAAAGGTTCTGGTGCAAATAGAGCTACTAAAAGAAAGGCCACCGTTATAAAAAGTGGCGGTTTCGTGAGGTACTTAGGAATCGGGCTGATCTCTTTTATCCTCTTTTTTCAACTTACCAGTTTCATTTAACTTGCCCGTTGGGTTAGCCCTGAAGGTATTTTGGAAGCTAGAGAATTTATCAACCGAGCGATTGGTTTCATTCTCATATTTATCCTGAAACTTGGAAACCCAAATAACGTAAATGATTGCTCCGGTAACGGCCGCAATCGGAACTAGCCACCAGATCAGAGCCGCCTTTGCAGCAGCGTTTAGGGCGAGTTCCATCTGCTCACCCTAACAATTTTCGCTGAGAATGACGGCTCGTATTGCAACTGGCTCACTCGGGAAGATTTTGCCAACTTTTGTGGTTATCTAGACCATGACTCCATTTGGCTTTGGTCCGAACGATTTTGGTTCGGGCGGTAACGATGATGAGAACTCTGGCGATAAGAATCTGCCTAATTACCAAGAGCTCTTTGCTCAGTTTGCCAATTTTGGCTTCAATCCGCAGACGCTATTTGCTGCTGCGGCAAATCCGGGGGCGCCGCTAATCTCGATCGAAACCCTTCGCGAAATTTCCCGAAAGTTTCTAGCAACTGGCCCGGAACTTCCAATAGGCGATCAAGATTTAAGCAAGGCTGCGCAAGCACTTGCTATTGCAAATACCTGGCTCGATGAAGCAACCGTCTTTCCTGCCAATGCGCAAAGCGCTCCGGTTGGTACTTCGCGAAATATCGCCTGGTCTCGTCGCGATTGGCTAGATGCATCTTTGGCTGGCTGGCAGAAATTGTTAGAACCGCTAGCCGATGGCATGGCGGGCGCACTAACCAATATTTTAAATGAGACCGTTGATGAATCACTTGCTACTGGGCCTGCAATGGCGAGCATTACCCCAATCATGCGAGCTTTCATGGGCTCGCTCATCGCAACACAATTAGGACAATCAGTTGGCCAATTAGCCACCACAGTTACAGGTGCAAATGATGTTGCAATCCCAATCTTTGACCAAGTAAGTGCTCGCTTAATTCCGCAAAACATCGACCTTTGGAGCGAGGGTCTAGAACTCCCAATCGATGAAGTGCGTATCTTTTTAGCGATCCGTGAGGCGGCTGCGGCCCGCTTATTTACACATGTTTCTTGGCTCTCAAAATATATTCAAGATGCCATTACTTCTTATGGAAAAGGTATTCGAATTGATGTCGATTCCATTCAAGAACAAGCACAGCGCGCAATGGAGAGCGGCGAATTGGATATGAATAATCCAGATTCAATCTCAGTTGCAATAAATGCTGGATTATTTAAGCCCGAACAAAGCCCAACTCAAGAAGCTGCCCTTGCAAAACTTGAAATGGCGCTGGCGCTAATTGAAGGTTGGATCGATCACGTGACAACTAAGGCAGCTGGCGAACGACTTCCTTCTTATGGCGCACTAAGCGAATCACTTCGCCGTCGTCGTGCAACAAAATCGCCAACACAACAATTATTTGCGATGTTACTTGGCTTAGAAGTTTCACCAAGAAAGATGCGTGAGTGCGCGGTATTTTGGTTTGAAGTTGAATCAGAATTAGATCTTGCTGGGCGCGATCATCGTTGGGAAGATCCAGCACTACTTCCAACCGCAAATGATTTAGGTGATGTCACTAAGTTCCTAGCAAGTACCAGCGTTCCTGATGATTTATCTGGCCTGCTTTAAGAAAAAGCGAACTCCCCGGGCGCACGATTCTTTGTTTGCCTTCCCCTTGCAAACAATGAACGGTTATCCGAGGAGTTCGTAGTCGAAACTTAAAGTGAATCCCCCACTTAATCAAATAAAAACCGCGCCTAATTTGATTTGATTTCTGGCGAGAAATAGATATAAGCGGCCACCTCCACCAAAATCTTTTAAATTTATATCCCGACAGAGTTCTAATTTAAAAGAATTTGCTCGCTCTGTTGATAACCTTGTTCATAACGTTCAAACTCCTGTGGATTAAATGGGGATAAGTGAGGTTTAAAGCTTTGGCCGGTGATTTCGTGGAAAACTTCATCCAAGAAGATATTTTCGCCGATATCTTGCCGCCCGTGCCAGCAACTATTCCAAAACTCTCCCAACGAGCCGCCGAAAAGCGCGAGCGCGAAGAGCTCTTATCGAGGTTGCCTGAATTTCGAGTGATCCGAAGTGGCCGGCGAAAGCGCAGTATCCAAGCGTTCCGACAAAACGGACTAATTGAGATCCATATTCCAGACCGCCTGACTCGAAAACAAGAATTTGAGATCGTCCCAGAGATGATCGAACTAGTTTTAAAGCGGGAGAAGAAGGCCAGAAAGAGCGATGCCCAACTTCTAGAGCATGCCAAGGCGCTTCTAGCCGAATACCTCCCAGAATTTAGCGAGTGCCCAGCTTCGCTAACTTGGCGGGCGATGCGCGAGCGTTGGGGTTCCTGCACCACGGTCGATCGCACCATCAGAATCTCAGAGCGATTGGCCACTGCCCCGGATTATGTGATTCGTTATGTGATTTTCCACGAACTAATCCACCTTCGAATTCCCGGCCACGGCTCGGATTTCGAAGAACTTCTTTCGCGCCACCCGGATCGGGCCCGCGCTGAATCATTTCTAGAGGGCTATGAGGCCGGCAGCGCCGCCTTTAGCCAAGATATTGTGGAATTAGACGAGCTAGGGTGAAATTGGCTGAAACAAGGGCCAATTGAGCCTTATAAATGCTCTTTCCCGCGTGATTCCCTGTTGAAATCCCCGCTTGTGAGCGTGTCTAGGGGTATGGTGTTCTCATACGCATGAGGGATCGGGATGTTCCCGAACTTTCGAGTGCGGCGATTGGAGGGTCATAATGGCTGAGGAATATAAGGGTGAGGCCTACTGCGTTAAGTGCAAAGAGAAGCGTTCCTTTGAAGGACACGTAAAAGTCTCTGATTCTGGTCGCCGTATGGCACAAGGAATCTGCCCAGTGTGTGGCACCAAAGTAAACCGCATCTTGGGTAAAGCATAAGCTTTGTAAGAGAAGCATAAGCTTTGTAAGAGAAGCATAAGCTTTGTAAGAGAAGCTTAATTTTCTAGGCTTTACGAATAACGCTCACCGATCACGGTGGGCGTTATTTTTTTGAGTACTCCACAGTTTGCAAACGATCGGCAACTGCGAAAATAGTGCTTAATAAATACTGGGCGCTCTATGAATTCATCAGATCAAAAGGGCCCAACACCTCTCACCTATCCCACGCTTAAGCCGGGGGTCAATCTGCTTCGCGGTGGATGTGAGAATCGTGAAATTTACGTTGGCTTGCTATATCGAGGCATTGAAATCTCAACTCCCAACCCAGAGCTAACTTCTCTAATCATCTCCTTGCTTGATGGGCGGCGGACGATATCTGAGATTGCCGAAATCGCTAAAGAGCACTTCAATGTTGGAGTCGAGGACGCTGGTATCGAGAACGTTGACAGCGGCACAAAATTAGAAGCGATCGACTTCATGGAAGATTGCCAGGAAGTTGTGGCGCTCCTGGCTGGGGCTAACTTGCTAGAGCTAAGTTCTACTTCTTCTAAATCGCAGACTACTTCTGCAACAAGAACCGGAACTTCATCAGGCGCTACTTCAGGAAATAAGGGCGCCCCGCTAACGGCGCAGAGTGAGATTAATTTCCAGAAGCGCATTCGCCCGGAATTAAATTTGGCTGCCTGGCAGCAACTGCACAAATTGGATTCTCTTGGCTTAGTTAAATCAAGGGCAAACTTTAAAGTTGAAATTCATGGCACTAATCGATTGGCAATAACTTTATTTACTCTCCTTCAAGCCAGCGGCTTTACCAAAGCGCTTTTAGTTACAGAGTCAAAACCCACCAAAGAGATTACTGTTGAGATGATTTGCGGACTGGCGCTACGAAATAGCGATTTGGGCGCTGCACCCCTTGATATATATGAAGAATTACGACGTTCGGCGCAGTTAATACATCTGCCAAATTTCAATTCAAAGAGTGATGCCTCCCCGGCAAATTTTGCGATCTCCACCATTGGGTTAAGTCCGACGCAAATTCAGCGATGGATGAGTGAGGGCGTTGCACACCTTGGAATCGGAACTTTAATTGAATCAAAATTTCAAATCGGTCCCATTGTGATTCCTGGTCGAACTCCATGTCTTCGGTGCCTGGAACTCTGGCGAAGTTCGGTAAATTCCAGGCATCAGAAATTGGATTTGCTAAGTGCAATTTCTAAGCCGTTGGAAATCCCGGCAAGTGCGGTTGCAGCCTTAGCCGGAATAATCGTTCTGCAAATTTGTGAATTTGTGGCCACCCAGAACTCGCCACTTCTTGGCGCCAGCGCCAACATCGATTTACTTCATCCACTGACTCCGGATTTTGATTATTGGAAACCAAATCCGGAGTGTGGTTGCATCACCTAGGACTTTGAGGCAATCTCAGAGGGCCGTCCTCAACTCGCCATCGAACTTTCTAGCGTTACCTCGGTGTTAAGTCGCGGTCTTCCCGGAGATCGCTTCTCCGTGATCACGCGGCCATTGTCGAAGAGTTCGCCACCCCAAATTCCACATGGCTCATTGCGCGAGAGCGCGCCTTCTAAACATTTGGCCTTCATTGGGCATTCACCGCAGAGCGCCTTGGCATAGGAGATTTCAGCCTTCGACTCGGCGAAGAAGACTTCGGGGTCGGTTGAATGGCAAGGGAGCTTAAATGTGGCATCGGCTACTTCACGAATGCCGATCATCGCATCTGGGCCATCAGCCCACCCTGGTACCAATAGTTCGCTGAAGAGAACGCTCATCGTTCTCACCTCCATATTTTTCTCTCGAGCTCTCACTCGAATAGATCTTTCTCGGTTATCTCGGTTAGTTGGTTTATTTAGTTAGTTGGTTTATTTAGTTTGGTTTTGGGAAATAAAAAAGGGCCGCTAATCCTTTGGAGGATTTGCGGCCCTGGGGCTTTGCTATCGGTTATCCGATAGGGCTCCAGGTTCCGCATCCTGCCTTAGGTGCAGAGGCTGTATAAGCTGCAAAATTCTTATAGGCCGCTGTGCTTGACGCATGATGCTTAGCTGTTGTTGTGAAGGCATGCCACTTAGGCGCAGCAGCGAAGCTGCGAACGCTTGTTGAGATGATTGCTTGTGACATGTCCAGAAGGGTAACCCAGGCCACCTGCTGGGCGCAAGTGAATTAAATCGGGCTAATTAATTAGATGATCCCTGCTAAAAATGGGCTTGGCTCGGCGTTGTATGAAATATGCAATCTAGCCTTGGCTCGAGTCAGGCCAACATAAAACAGGCGCCGCTCTTCATCAATATCGTTACCCATAGGCAAAATGCCATCGTTTACACCTGCCAAGAAAACTTGATCCCATTCCAAGCCCTTAGCGGCGTGCAAGGTTGAAAGCACGACGCCCGGCAAAGTTGGTGGATTATTTTGTTCAGCCCGATCTTCAAGTTCCCGAAGTAGCGTGCGCATATTTACTGCGCCATCCTCTTTCATGCTCCTGGCTAACCGTAAGAAGGCATGTACATAATCAGTTTCGCCAAAGGGACGAAGAACTGCAAGTAAATCCTCATACCAATCCCCGCCTTCTGGTGGCAGAACCGAGGCTAATCTAATCGCCCGCATTGCATCGCGAACATCTACCCGCTCAAAGAATTTTTCACTGCTCTTAATTTGCGATGAGATTCCAGCCGCCGCAAGTTCGCGTTCGAAATGATCTAGTTGATTATTTGTTCTAGTCAATACTGCAATCTCAATTCGATCGCCTAACTCACCTCGCAATTGGGCAATCGACTTAACTACTTCCTTCGCTTCGGCAGCGGCATTGGGATATCTCTTAATCTCTGGTTTGGCGCCATGTTCATTCATGGATGCCAGCTCGTGGCCGTGTTCGCCAATCATTCCGCCTTGGCGCAAAATCGCATTTGCCGTCCCGATAATTTCAGGGGTTGATCGATAACCTCGAGATAGGCGAATTACTTGGGCATTTGGGTACCGCTTGGTGAATGATGTTAGAAAGCCAGAAGTTGCACCTGCGAAAGAATAAATTGTCTGGGCAGCATCGCCCACAACACAAAGATCATCGCGATTTCCGAGCCACAAATTTAGCAATCGTTGTTGCAGCGGGGAAACATCCTGATATTCATCAACGGTGAAATAGCGATATTGATCGCGCACTCGCTCGCGAACATCACGATCCTCTTCCAACATGCCAACTGTCAGAAGTAAAACATCTTCAAAATCTATGGCGCGCTCTTGTTGCTTTAGCGTTTCATAAGCCTGATAAACCTTGGAAACTTCTTCTAAGTTATCTTTATTTGCTCGATTATTTGGAATTCGAAGTTGTCGGCCAGCGCCTAACGCCGCTTCTACATATTGATCCGGTGCAACTTCTAAAACTTTGGCCCATTCAATTTCACTTGCTATTTCCCGAAGAGTAGAAGTTTGTGGCGCCAATGTTGCATCGGTTCTGGTCAACGCCTCAGCGATCGCACCTGATTTCATCGTTAGTAACTGTGGAAATGACCCGCCAAATGAGTAAGGCCAGAAGTACATGAGTTGTTTTAGTGCAGCAGAGTGAAATGTTCTTGCGGTTGCATTTGGTACACCAAGTCCGCGAAGTCTGGCGCGCATTTCACCAGCCGCACGGGCGGTAAAGGTAAGCGCCAAAGTTCTACTGGGATCAGTCACGCCAGCTGCAATTGCATAAGCAATTCGATGGGTAATTACGCGGGTCTTTCCAGTGCCGGCTCCGGCAATAACGCAGACCGGTCCGCGAATCGCAGTTACTGCTTCGCGCTGTTCTGGATCCAAGCCAGCAAGAATCTCATCCATTCCCATGGCCGGAGCCATATGAATGTTATTTATGCCCGCCAACTCTCACCACCAACTAGATCGCTAACTTGGAAATTTTGATCTGCGGCAAACCAAGCCTCAATCATCTTGCGGGCAACGCTCATCGCAGGTGGCAATAGGAGGTTTTTTTCAGCAATTGCATTCTTCATTGATTCGCGCGAAAACCAACGGATCTCTTCAATCTCATCGCCATCAGGTCTGGCAGCCTCTGGGTTATCGGTGACTGCTTGGAAGGAGATCATGATGCTTGCTGGAAATGGCCAAGGCTGTGAACCTAAATAATAAATATCACTAACACTCACACCAGATTCTTCGCCAACTTCTCTTGCTACGCAATGTTCAAATGATTCACCTGGCTCGACAAAGCCAGCAAAGCAAGAGAAACGATTTTCTGGCCAGACTTTTTGTCGGCCAAGCAAAATGCGATCGGTGCGATCTGCTACTAAAACAATAATCGCTGGATCGGTTCGGGGATAGAGCTCGGATCCCTCGGCGTCACATTTACGAAGCGAACCACCATTTGCCGCTGTTGTTGTGGATCCGCATTTTGAGCAACGTTGATGAGTATGGTGCCAATTAGAAAGAGCTTGGGCATGAACTGATAGGCCCATTTCTAAATCAGATAAGTGATCCCCGATGCTACGCAAGGTTTGGAATTCAACATTATTTTCGTGAGCATCAACATCAATCGCATCGGCGCACCAAGCGAAATATCCAATATCTCTCCCGGACTCTTGATTGATTCCAAGAAATAATTTTTCGCCACTTTCAAATTTCCCAGTTAACTTAAGAGCATCGATATCCGCAGCGCCTAGAAAGTTAAGTTGTTCGTCAACCCCGACTAAAAATTTTCCGGAAGACAAGTGCAGGATTCGACCGGCATCCCAAAGCTTTGAAAGCTCATCTGGATTTACCCGCAGCTCGCCAGCTCGGTCTACTGCCGCACGGGCCAGTGGTAGATCTAAACGAGTATTCGCGGCGCCTGACTTCACAAGGCGACCTTACTAGCCCACCGCTACTCTTTATAAGTGAGGCTAATTTCGTGGAATTTACTGCATGGCCAAAGGCTGGTGGCCGACCCCAAGAATTCCAATTCTCCGGCGGTAGACCTTGCGAGCATTGCCGCATTAATCGATGGCGATCTTTTAGCACTTCAAGAGATCGATGAAAATCAAATGCGATCTGGCGAACTTTCGCAAGTCAAAGAATTAGCGAAGTTAATCGGCGCCAAAGATTGGGGTTATGGCCGATGTGTAATCGGAACTCCCGGCGTTAGATGGCGTAAGTTAAGAAAAGCTGAGACTAAATTAATCACCAATAATTCTCCGGTTACTAATTTTTTTGAGAGCTCTTATGGGATCGGCTTAATCTCAAAGCTACCGGTGAAGCAATGGCACCAAATTGAACTGGGCCGATCAATTATTGGTTTACCTCTTGCCGTCGGTTCAGAGAAAGGTATGCGACTTCTTTATGTAAAGGATGAGCCGCGAATTGCAATCGCTGCCGAACTAGAAAATGGCTACACCGTTGCGGTAACACATCTTTCATTTGTGCCATTTGTAAATCTCTATCAACTCTTTCGAGTTAAGCGCTGGCTTGGAAAATTACCCGGCAAACACTTTTTAGTCGGAGATCTAAATCTCCCCTTTAACCTTCCGGTGAAGTTCTCAAAGTGGCGATCGTTATCGCCCTTTAAGACTTATCCATCTTGGAAACCAAGCATCGCCTTTGATTATGTTCTAACTGATTTGAAATCTGATGAGACCAAAACAGCGGCTATCGCCCCAACCAGAAGTGAATTTAGCGATCACTTGCCGGTGATTATCGAGATTAATTGATCCTCGCTGTATAGATCAGCTGGGCGGATGGTCTCGTTACTTCCAACATAGTGAAAAGCCGCGCTGATCTTTGATAACGGGGTGCCATACAACTTGCAATACGCCAGGCGATACATCGCCAATTGAATAGCTGCGGTTGCCAGATCATCACCGCTCTTGGCCTTTCCAGTTTTCCAATCCACAACCTCGAATTGTTCGCCATCCTTATAAACCGCATCAATTCGTCCACGAATTAAGACCCCGCCGATTACCGTTTCAAATGGAACTTCAATTCCACCGGGAACTGGAACCTTGCTTCCCCAAATACTGGCTCGCCATTTTTCTTGGAGTTCTTTGAGCGGTAAGTCATCTTCACTTGGTGGCCTGGTGTCGAAGATATCCTCATCAAATATTTGTGGATCTACAAACTGCTTCTCAACCCAAAGGTGAAATTCAGTGCCCCGCCGGGCATATTTATCAATGTGATTTGGCATTGGACGACGAATATTTAAGGCAAGCTCTTGTGGATCCTTGGCTAAATTAATCATCGTCGAAACCGAAATCCGATTAGGCAGATAGACCGTCAGATCCTTGCTTCGGTCGGCGATCTCATTTATTAATGAATTAGCATCACTTATAAAAGATGACTTATCAGCATTCGCGGTAACTACGGAAAGTTCAATCTTTGACGCACTTCGGACTAGCTCTGCGCTCTTTGTGATTGCAATAGATTGCGGTGAAGTTCTTGGCCAAGAAGCGGTACGTGGGTTTTCCTTAAGCGGGTTATCGCCTGTTGGCTTTTCAATCTTTGAAAGTACCGCCTGCGAATTTTGTATTGTTGCGAGATCTTCTACAAGGTTGTAGAGCACGCTTGGTTCGAGTGCTTCAATTCCTTCACCAAACCATGACATCGTGCAGAGTAAATTTCGCTTGGCACGAGTAAAGGCAACATAGGCAAGTCGAAGTTCCTCTTGAAGGCGACGATCTTTCCAATATTCTTCAATCTTCTCTAAAGCTTTTCTTACTTCAACAAATGTTGGGGCTGGGCTTGGAAATACAAAGTCCTGCAATTGATCTCGATCTCCACGAAGTGCAATTGGAAGTGAGCCAATATTCTTAGTCCATAAATCTGAGGCTTTAGCCTCTGATGGGAAATTTTTCTTTACCAACCCCGGTACTGCAACGTAATCCCACTCCGAACCCTTTGCGGCATGGACGGTCAGAATCTGTACTGCATGCTTATTAGCCTCAACGCTAGTTGGCTTTAGACCACCCTCCTCTGAGTCAGCGATTTTTAGCCAATCTAAGAATGAAGAGATCGTGCCGCCATTTCTTTGAAACTTCGCCGCTTCATCTAAGAATTTGTCGAGATGTTTACGCCCTTGTTGCCAACCATCCCTTACTAAAACTTCGGTATCTAGGAATAAAAATCTCTCGGCTTCGATAAGCACATCAGTAATCGAGCCCACCATCTGGCGGCGCAGTGAAGTTAATTCCTTGGCAAACTTGGCAAGCCGCTTGTAACCCGCCTCTGAAAATTCTTTACGCTCAGCGCTATCAAAAACTTCAAGTGCTTCAATCGCACTTCCAATTGCGAAATCTTCCGCCTCCATGGCCGATGATTTTCCACTAGCAAGTAATTCCACCAAGGACTTGGATTTGGATTGGCTGACATCTTTCACAAGTGATCTGGCAAATCTTCCAAGGGCCGCTAAATCTTGGGCACCTAAAGCCAATCTAGGTCCAGTGAGTAGGCGCATGAGCGAGCTTCCAGCATCCGGAAATGTAAGAACGCGGACCAAGGCCAAAATATCGGCGACTTCTGGAATATGGATAAGCCCGCCAAGACCAATAACATCAACTGGAAGACCAACCACGCGAAGTGCTTGCTCTATCTCTGGAATATATTTTCTACTTCTAACCAATACGGCAAAGGTTTGTAATTCATCTTCAGCAATCTCCTTGCGATCTACCGCAAACCATACCGACTTAAAATATTCAGCAATCGCCTGCGCTTCACTTGAAAGTGACTCATATTGACCAATCGCGACTTCACCGGTGCCGGCTTTTGGGCTTAACTTTAATTTTGAAACTTCGGTGACTTTGCTGCCGATTTTTTGGCCAACTTCGGCGATTAAATCGATGGACTTATTTGCGAGCTGCAAAATATTTTCATCATTACGCCAAGTAGTAAGCAAGGTGCGAGACTCGCAGATCGCAGTTGAACCGGCGGTGAAATGCTTTCCGAATGTTGCCAAAGTTTCCGAGCTAGCAGATCGCCAGCCATAAATCGCCTGATTTGGGTCACCGACCGCGGTGACGCAATGTCCCTGACCGAAGAGAGCGGAGAGGAAACGTACTTGGCTGTAGGAGGTATCTTGATATTCATCCAAGATAACTACCTTGTATTTACTGCGTTCTAGATTACAAATCTCTTTTGCCAATTCCAAACGATCTTCTTTGGAAAGTGACTTTGAGAATTCACCACTTACTAAATCTGCTGCATAACTCATCTGATCGTTAAAGGTAAAGGCGCCCTGCTCTTTTCTATAAGAGTCATAAGCTTGCACCATCGGCAGAATCGCCAGACGCTCTAGTAAATTTGCTTTTGCTTCGCGAGCTTCCTTATTTGATTTAGCATTTGAAATCGAGTCAAACTTTTTCAATTCATTTAACGAGAATTCTTCGATATCTTCGACGGTCTTGCCATGTTCGCCAAGAGCAGCTGAAAGATCCATAACTTTTCCGACGATCGTTTTTACGCTACTGCTAATTGCTTCAGCGCTACCATCAAAATTGCTCACAATGCGATTCGCAATCTGCCAAGCCGCGGCCTCGCCAATTGGTTCGGCATCGGTATCGATTCCCATGCGAATCCCGTGTTCACTTAAAACTCGACCGGCATATGAATGGTAGGTAGAAACACTTACTGAAATGTCAACGCTAGATCCAGATTTTTCATCTGTTGGAAGATATCCGGCCGTTCGCAATTGGCGAAGACGCATGCGAATACGGGAAGCTAATTCACCAGCAGCTTTACGAGTAAAGGTAAGTCCCAGAATTTCATCAGGGCGAACTATTCCATTAGCCACTAACCAGAGAACTCTGGCTGACATGGTTTCGGTTTTTCCAGATCCAGCACCTGCAATTACAACGGTTGGCCCAAAGTGAAGCGATTGGATTATTGCCGACTGCTCCGGTGTGGGGTCGTGCACCTTTGCGCCCGCATCACGTAACGCCTTTGCAATATCTTTTGCAGAGTATTTAATCTCGCCGTTAAATTCGATCATCCCTCAATCACCGACCTACCTTGAGATTGCGCCGGGCATGATGACTTAAGGGCGCAGGTGCGGCAGCGGGAGTTGATGGTCGCGGTAAATTGCGCAGCCGACATCTTCTCCGCACTCTCCATAACTAGCGCTTTTATCTCAGCGTGATCAATTGGTGGTTGAACGCGTTCAGTGGCATTTGCCGATTCCTTATCACCGAGGAAGACCAAAACAGCGCCACTTGACTGCGTACTTGGCAAAGGCTCTTCAAAGGCATTTTCAAGTACTGCTAATTGATACCCCGCAAGTTGATAATTTTCATTAATCTTTTTATTTGTCACACTAGGTGCGCCAGACTTGAGATCCACAATATAAATTCGGCCATCATCATCGATCTCAACGCGATCTACCGATCCATTTAAAATTGCGCGGCCAATATCCTTACTAAATTTGGCTTCAACTGCATGCAAAGTCTTGCTCTTTGAATTCTGCCAGCTAAAAAACTTTCCAAGTTTTACCAGAGCTTGGCCAAGATCGTAATTCTTAACCCATCCTTCATTTGAGTCTATTAGCGCCCAATTTTCAGTCAGTCTGGCAATCATCGCTTCTTGTGAAAGTTCTGGATTTTCAAATAATTGTTCAGCAAGAGAGTGAATTGCGGTTCCAACTAATTGCGCGCTTGAATCGCCATCTTTTCCGCCGCTCTTCTCCATAAACCATTTCAAGGCGCACTCTGAAAAACTCTGCAAATTACTTGGCGAGACCGAGACCTTGGCCTCCTTTGGGAGAGCTGGTTCGGTAGAGCTAATTGGCGTAACGCCAAGCCAATTATCTGGATGTGCACTCTCGATTCCGGCCTCTGCCAAGGTCCGAAGCAATCCAGCAGCAAAATCCTTATCTCCGGGATCGGTCATTAATTGGCGACGTAACTCAGAGACCAATGCTTGCGAGGTTAAGGCTCTTGGTAATTCTGTGATGGGAGCTTCATCTGAAGTAACTCCCTTAACTGCCGAATAAATTTCTTCAAAGTAGGCAGATGGCTCGGAGTCTTCCTCAGAAAATGCAGTTACAACCAAGCCGCGTTTGGCCCGTGAAATTGCAACATGAAGAAGTCGTCGCTCATCTTCTACCAGTGCGCTTGCCGCAGATGCTTCAATCTCTTGTCTAGAAGTTAATCCGGTTCGCATCGACTCAACTAATCTTTCAGATCCAAGAAGAGAGCCACGTTGCCGCAGGTTTGGCCAAATACCTTCTTGCAATCCGGTTAGTGCGACTAGATCCCACTCTTGACCCTTTGCAGAGTGAACCGTCGTTATTGAAACAACCTCTTCGCGCTGGCCTCTTTGGGTAATTGCATCGGAGAGAATTGATTCGCCAAGAATTTGATCTATGAATAACTCCGGCCTTGAATCTGGTAGTCGTTCGCTAAATCTTCTAGCTGATTCAAATAATTGAATTACCGCATCTAAATCTCGATCAGCAGCCGCCCCACGAACTCCACCCTTTAACGCTCGGCTGCGCCAACTATTTGCAATTGACTCGCCTTCATAGTTCTTGGCATTGCTCCAAATAGCCCAAAGTAAATCAGTTATATCGACTCGACCCTTTAGCGATTTACGAGCCGCGGCAATTAATTCGGCCACTCTTTGCAGTGGGCGGATTGAATCCCATTCGATTGGCGCCTGATTATCATTTAATACTTCGAGGATTAATTGTGTTGAGCTTTTAGTATCGCCATCTTCTCGGGTATTTGCCAATTCAACTCGCATCTGGCGAATCGATAGCGAATCTGCGCCACCAAACTCAGATCGTAATAACTCTTCTACTAATTCAAAGTTGGTTGGAATTAATTTAATTTTTCCAAGTGCTATCTGAGCAATGGTAAGTAGCGGCTTAATTGCCGGGTTATCACCAAGAGCAAGTGCAGAAGCATCAACATCTATCGGAATATTGTTTAAGGAAAATGCCCGTTGTAGCGCAGCCACACTCGCCCCTGGTGAGCGCAAAATAACTGCCATCTTTGACCACGGCAAACCATCGCGTAAATGCGCAGTGCGAAAAGCATGCGCGATGTAATTTGCACAATCACCATTGCTTGCAAATTTTGCGATATTTATTCCTAAATCTTCACCTTCAAAAGTAATGCCTTCACGAGTTCTGGTTGGAGAGGAAGAGCGAAACTTAGCCGCGATGTCATTCGTTAAATCGACAATGGATTTAGAATTTCTAAATACCGTATTTAAATTCAATACTTTAAATTCTCTCTTATCCTTGTACGCCAAGGCGCCCTCTGGATCAGCGCCACGGAATCGACCGATTGCTGAATCTGGGTCAACAAAAAGCGTGAGATCACTACCGGAAATTTCAGTAAGTAGATCTCTTTGCGATTTGTCGCTCTCTTGAAATTCATCAACCAATATTGTTGGAAACTTACTTCGTATCCGATCAGCCAAGACCGAATTCTTACGCAAGCGATTAATTGCTTGAGGAATGATTGAACTTGAATCTATACGCCGAGCGGTATCACTAACCGTTCCGTATTGCAGACCTAGTGTCTGGTCGTACTCTTTCCAAAAAGCCGTGGCTGGGACCCACCAAGGTTCTTTTAACTCTTTGGCCTTCTCTAATAAATCTTCATAACCCATATTTCTCTCTGAAGCGCGCAAAATAAGATCGCGTAACTCGCGCGCAAATCCGCGAGTACCAAGAGCGGGGCCCAATATTTGTGGCCACTGAACCTTCGGTGAATTGGCAATATTCTCCAGAAGCGTTCTGATAAAAGAATCTTGTTCGGCACCAGAAATCAAAACATATTTTGGATCATCCTCATTTACTGATTCATTTATTATCGAGAATGCCAGTGAGTGAAAAGTCCTAACCATTGGTTCGAAGGCCGAAGCACCACTCTGCAAAACAATCTCATCGCGCAATTGCCCGGCGCGTTCACGGCCATAAGCAATAACTAATATCGAATTTGGATCCGCGCCTTCAGCAATTCGCTGCACTACTGACTTAACTAAGGTTCTTGTCTTACCTGTTCCGGGGCCGCCCAAAACTAAGAGCGGTGATTTCCTATGAGCAATTACTGCCTGTTGCTGCTTTGAAAAATCTAGATCAAAAATTTCCAGCGCACGCCGCTGCAGATTGATCTGCTTTCCAGCTAAAACGCGATCGGCTGCCATAGGGCTATCTAACCCAAGGCCGCCGACATTTAACTCGCTAGACACCAGTTATGGTGAGAACACTCGTAACGCCCCCTCGAAGTGTGCCACTAGTGCACGAGGCAGCTCCCTCAGTTAGTTGACGGGGCGGGGTTAATTTATTGTTAATTCAGACTATTCGACGTTCTGGTTGGTCTTCTTGGCACGACCCACATTTCGGGCGCGCTCATTTTGATCCAGGATCGTCTTACGAACACGAACGTGCTTTGGAGTTACCTCGACGCACTCATCTTCGCGACAGAATTCCAGAGCCTGCTCTAGGTTGAGCAAACGTGGCGGAATGATGCGGTTGGCATCATCGGCGCCGGAAGAACGCATATTTGTTAGCTTCTTTTCGCGAACGATATTTACATCCATATCTTCAGTACGAGAGTTTTCGCCAACAATCATGCCTTCATAAACTTCGGTTCCAACTTCAAGGAAGATAACGCCGCGCTCTTGAACACCATCAACTGCATATGCAGTAACAGTTCCGCGACGATCAGCAACAAGTGATCCGCTAAGACGAGTACGAATTTCACCGTTCCAGTTTTCATAACCATCAAATACGTGGTGAATCAAACCAGTTCCGCGAGTTTCGGTAAGAAATTCGGTGCGGAATCCAATAAGTCCACGTGAAGGGACTTTGTAATCCATACGGATCCAACCGGTTCCGTGGTTAACCATTTGTTCCATGCGACCCTTGCGAAGAGCCATAAGTTGAGTTACAACTCCCAAGAATTCTTCTGGAATATCGACAGTCAAACGTTCCATCGGTTCTTGAAGTTTTCCATCAACGGTCTTTAGAACCACTTGTGGCTTACCAACTGTAAGTTCAAAGCCTTCACGACGCATCATTTCAACTAGGACTGCAAGTTGAAGCTCGCCACGACCTTGTACTTCCCAAGTATCTGGGCGATCGGTATTCACAACGCGAAGTGAGACGTTACCGATTAATTCAGCATCCAACCGATTCTTTACCTGACGCGCTGTTAGAAGTTTTCCTTCTTGACCTGCGATTGGCGAAGTATTGATACCAATCGTCATCGAAATAGATGGCTCATCAACAATGATCAATGGAAGTGCATGTGGGCGTTCGATATCGGCCAAGGTTTCGCCAAGTGTGATGGTCTCGATACCTGCAATAGCAACGATGTCACCAGGGCCAGCTTCAAGAGCCGGAACTCTTTCTAGGCCATTTGTGATTAGAAGTTCGGAGATCTTCACGCGTTCTGAAGTTCCATCGGTCTTCATCCACATTACATTCTCGCCCTTTTTGATAACGCCTTCGCGAATACGACAAAGTGCGAGACGACCAAGGTATGGCGAGGAGTCAAGGTTTGTAACGTGAGCTTGCAGCGGTGCATCTTCATGATAAACCGGTGCTGGAATCGTATTGAAGATAACTTCAAAGAGTGCATCTAAATTTTCGCGATCTGGCATGACGCCATTCTCAGGGCGAGTTAAAGATGCACGACCAGCTTTTGCTGAGGCATAAACAACCGGGAATTCAATTTGTTCATCATTTGCATCAAGATCCATGAATAGGCCATAAGCCTCATCAACAACTTCTGGAATTCGTGAGTCTGGACGGTCAACTTTATTGATAACCAAGATAACTGGAAGATTCTTTTCAAGTGCTTTTCGAAGAACAAAACGCGTTTGTGGCAATGGACCTTCAGATGCATCCACCAACAAGATAACGCCGTCGACCATTTCAAGTCCACGTTCTACTTCGCCACCGAAGTCGGCGTGGCCTGGGGTATCAATGATGTTTACGGTCTGCGCACCACGACGAATCGAAGTGTTCTTCGCAAGAATAGTAATTCCCTTTTCACGTTCTAGATCCATCGAATCCATTACGCGGTCGCGGTTCTCGCCCTCTTTTTGGTGCTCTGAAAATGCACCGGACTGAGTCAACATCGCATCAACCAAAGTGGTCTTACCATGATCCACGTGAGCAATAATCGCTACGTTTCGCAGGTCATCGCGCTTCTTTAGTTCGCCAGTTATATATGGGCTCTTCTCGTACTTAATTTTTGTCATTAGTTATTGAACCTAAATTCCACTACATCGCCATCGGACATTACATATTCCTTGCCTTCCATTCGAACCTTACCTGCTGCCTTGGCTTCCGCCATGGAACCTGCAGCTAATAAATCGTTAAATGAAACGATTTCGGCCTTAATGAAACCTTTTTGAAAATCGGTGTGAATAACACCGGCCGCAACTGGTGCGGTATCGCCTTTGTGAATAGTCCAGGCGCGAGTCTCTTTTGGACCGGCGGTGAGATAGGTCTGCAGACCTAAAGTGTTAAAACCAACGCGAGCTAGCGTTGCTAAACCAGGTTCTTCTAAACCAATTGCAGATAACAACTCCATCGCATCGGCATCATCTAATTCTGAAAGTTCGGCTTCGGTCTTTGCATCTAAGAAGATTGCCTCAGCTGGTGCAATTAGCGCCTGCAACTTCTTGCGAAGTTCCTGATCATTTAACTCCGAAGCATCAACGTTAAAGACATATAAAAATGGCTTTGCGGTTAGGAGATGAAGTTCGGCGATCGCTTCTAGATCTACCTTTGATCCAAATAATAGTTTTCCAGAATCAAGAAGTGTCTGGGCCTCTTTCGCAGCAGCAAGTACTGGTGCCTTTTCCTTGGTAACACGCGCCTCTTTCTCAAGGCGCGGAATTGCCTTCTCGATAGTCTGAAGATCAGCCAAGGCCAATTCCGTATTAATAACTTCGATATCTGAAGCGGGATCTACAAACTCGGCGCTTCGTTCGCCTTCGCGGGTTACGTTCTCATCTTTAAAGACGCGAATTACTTGGCAGATCGCATCGGTCTCGCGAATATTTTGAAGGAATTTATTTCCAAGGCCAGCACCCTCTGAGGCGCCTTTGACAATTCCGGCGATATCTACAAATGAAACGGTCGCCGGCAAAATTTTCTCCGAGCCAAATATCTCGGCCAGCTTTGGCAGGCGCGCATCTGGCACACCCACGATTCCCACATTGGGCTCGATGGTGGCGAAGGGATAATTAGCGGCAAGAACATTGTTCTTGGTGAGCGCATTAAAAAGGGTCGATTTACCTACGTTTGGCAGGCCAACGATTCCAATTGAAAGACTCATAAGTGGCATAGCCTACGGGGCTTTGTCGGTGCTTCCTGCCACGATACGGAGATGAACCTGATTTTAGGCCTAATTATTGGACTCCTCCTTGGCGCGCTCATTGGATTTCTAGCCGCCCGCAGCCGATCTAATGGCATCGATGCAAATAACCCATTAGTTGATGATCTACGCCGTCAATTAGATGCCGAACGTAATAAGACTGAAGCAACTACAAAATTAAATGTCGAACTTGAGGCAGTTAAGAAGACTGTTGAGAATTTAACTAAGGCGGCAAGTGATGCGGATTTTCGCCGTGTTAAAGCCGAGACTGAAATCGCTGAACAAGTTCGCTTCATGGCCGAACACAATAAAGATCTAGTAAATCAAACTCGTGCGATTGCTGGCGCTCTCTCTAGTTCGCAGACCCGTGGAAAATTTGGCGAAGCTCATCTTGAAAAACTTCTAGAAAATGCGGGGCTAATCGAAAACGAACATTTCACTCGTCAAAAGGGCGCAGATTCAATTGGCGAATCAGGGGCCATCCCCGATGTAACCATTGCAATGCCCGGCGGCAGCGTTATCTATATCGACTCCAAATTTCCCTTTCAACGTTTCTACGAAGCATTTGAAACCGAAGATGATGTACTGCGCAAAGATTTACTGACACAACATTCAAAAGATCTACTTGCGCATATCCAAGCTCTGGCAAAGCGTAAATATGCAGAACGCGGACCTTCGCCAGATTTTGTAATTCTCTATGCCCCAGTCGATGCCATCTTTATCGAAGCAGTTAAATCAATTCCAGATTTCCTTGAAACCTCATTTAGATTAGGCGTAACTGTCGCCACCCCAACTTCGATGATGGCACTTCTTCGCACCGTTGGCTACCTATTTAGTCGCAACCGCGTCTCGGCAAATGCCGAGGAGATTCAGAGCCTGGCCGTTAAATTCTTGCGCGATGTCTCTTCACTTCACGACAAGATTGTGACAGTGGGTGATCGCCTAAAGAGCACCCTTAAGGCCTACAACGAGATGATCCCAACCGCAGAGACCACAGTCTTATCTGCGGCAAAGCGAATGAAATCTCTAGATGTTGCTGGAAAGCCTTTGACTCCAATGGTTGAAGTCTCTGAAAGCGTTCGTTCACTGCAAAACAAATTACAATTGGATGCACCCGAAGATTTCTTAGAAGTTGAAGAGATAGAGAGTCAGGAAGATTAATGACTGCGCTAATTGATAACGCCAGAAGTAAGGCGCTTAAAGGTCCAGGGCTAAAGCCGGCTGGTGTAATCGTTCTGCAATTTCTCTTAATTTTTATCTTCGAAGCAATTGAATATTCGATAACTAAGGTTGGTCTCTTTACCGGCCTGGCTATTTTGCTCTCTTGGATCGGTGGCACCATTCTCGGCCGCAAGGGCACTTCCTATGTAAATGCAATCAATCCTCCGATTGCCTTTCTAATCGCCACTCTATTTATCTACTCCACTATCGGAGGAGCTGGAATTAAAGTCACCAAGATTGGCTTGGATTTAGTTAATGCTCTTGCTGGAGTTTCGCCTTACTTAATTATTGGCGCTGTAATCGCTTGGGCGGCGCACTTTATTATTGTAAAAAACGAGAAGGCCGAACGCTAAGCCTTTCCGGCAGCCTTTAAATCTTTGCGAAGCTCAGGTGGCATTGCAAAGAGCAGCGTCTCTTCCATTGCGGTAACTGTCTCAACATCACTAAATCCACGATTAGCAAGCCACTGCAATAAATCCTTAACCAATATTTCTGGTACAGATGCACCGGATGTAACACCGATGGTTTGGACTCCCTCTAACCACTCTTCCTTTGCTTCTCGCGCATAATCAATTAAATAAGCCGCCTTTGAGCCATATTCAAGTGCAACTTCAACTAGGCGGACCGAGTTAGAAGAGTTCTTAGAGCCAACAACTAAAACTAAATCAGCTTGTGGTGCGATCTGCTTGATTGCGACTTGGCGATTTTGGGTGGCATAACAAATGTCATCACTTGGTGGATCCATCAAATTTGGAAAGCGCTTTTTTAGCGCAGCAACGGTTGTGAGAGTTTCATCAACACTCAAAGTAGTTTGCGATAACCAGGCCACTTTATTCTCATCTTTAACTTGAATTTGATCTATACCTTCTAGCCCATCAACCAAAATAACATTATCTGGGGCTTCACCTGCGGTGCCCTCGACTTCTTCGTGGCCCTCGTGGCCAATCAAAAGAATTGTTAAATCTTCTTGAGCAAATCGTTTGACTTCATGGTGAACTTTTGTAACCAATGGACAGGTTGCATCAATAGTCTTTAGATTTCTTGCAGCAGCTGAAGCATGTACTGCTGGTGAAACTCCGTGTGCTGAAAAGATAACGGTCTGGCCTTCCGGCACCTCATCATTTTCACCGACAAAGATTGCGCCGCGAGCTTCGAGTGTTTCAACAACATGCTTGTTGTGGACAATCTCTTTACGCACATAAACCGGTGCGCCATAAAGATCTAAAGCTTTCTCAACTGTAACAACGGCTCGATCCACACCGGCGCAATATCCACGGGGCGCTGCTAGGAGAACTCGCTTGTTCATGTGACAAGTCTATTAGGATCACCACATGCTCGAAACTTCAGCCGAATCTCCGGTTGCCGTCCGCGTCGTTTCACAGGCAATTGGCGATTATTTAAGTCGCTTGGGCTCGGTCTGGATCGAAGGCGAATTATCTGAAGTAACTGTTCGCCCCGGCGCACAGATGGTCTTTATGCGCCTGCGGGACACCAGCGCCGACATGAGCATCTCGATTATGTGCCATAAATCAGTTTTAGATAGCGTCTCCCCTCTTCCACAAAATGCCAGAGTCGTAATGAACTCCAAGGTCTCTTGGTATGAAAAAAATGGTTCTCTCTCATTTAGTGTGAAGGAAATTCGACAAGTTGGCGTCGGAGAATTACTTGCCAGATTAGAAGCGCTTAAGAGTCAGTTAGCTTTAGAAGGATTATTTGATGCCGATCGCAAACAAGAACTGCCATTTTTACCGCGCGCAGTTGGCTTAATTTGTGGGCGAAATAGCGATGCCGAAAAGGATGTAGTTGAAAATGCAAAGCGGCGCTGGCCTGCGGTTAGATTTGAAATTCGTGAAGTTGCGGTTCAGGGCGCAGCAGCAGTTGTCGAAGTTTCTAATGCACTACGCGAACTCGACGAAAATCCAGAAGTAGATGTAATCATAATTACTCGCGGCGGTGGCTCCTTTGAAGATTTACTTCCATTCTCCGATGAATCACTGGTTCGTTTGGCAGCTGATTGCCAGACTCCGATTGTTAGCGCCATTGGCCATGAAAAGGATGCACCACTTCTAGATCTTGTTGCCGATTGGCGCGCTTCAACCCCAACTGATGCTGGCAAAAAAGTTGTTCCAGATATGGATGAGGAACTCACAAAAATATCTAACCTACGCGATCGAGCAGCGCGCACAATTCAAGGTCGGATCGACTTTGAAATCGCCAAGATTGAGCAGTTGATGGATCGACCAATTATGCGCGATCCCCTAACTTTGATCACAACTCGTTTGGAGATCATTACTAATTTGCGGGCGAGATCTTTTAGATCAACCGATGCCGCGCTTGCGATCGCCACCGAGGAAATTGCTGGCCTACAAACCCAAGTGAGCACCCTTTCACCGCAGGCAACTTTGGATCGAGGTTATGCCGTCCTTCAAAAAGAAGAAGGCGCTGTTGTGCGAAGTGCGAGTGAACTCACACCCGGTGAGCACCTACGAGTTCGCTTAGCCCAAGGCGAAGCGAAGGTAGTTTCGGAGTAGATTACGAATATGGCAGCCGAGCAGAAACTTTCATATGAACAAGCCCGTGATGAATTGGCAAAGGTCGTTGCCTCACTTGAAGGTGGCCAGGCAACTCTTGAACAATCGTTAGCACTCTGGGAGCGCGGGGAAGAACTCGCAAAGATCTGCCAAGAGTGGCTAGATGGCGCCAAGGCAAAGTTAGCAAAAGCGAAGCCAGAGTAAATCCAAGATGCCTGAATTTCGTTATAGCGATCTACTTCCAATTGGTCCCGATGAGACTAAGTACCGCTTAGTTTCTAGCGAAGGCGTATCTACCTTTACCGCTGAAGGTATGGAATTTCTAAAAGTTTCCCCAGCGGCGATTGAAAAATTAACCGCCGAGGCGATTCACGATATTAATCATTATTTAAGAGCAGATCACTTAACTCAATTGGCTTCAATCCTTGATGATCAAGAGGCTTCTCCTAATGATCGCTTTGTGGCGTTGGATCTTCTTAAGAATGCAAATATTTCAGCGGGTGGCGTACTTCCAATGTGCCAAGACACCGGAACTGCACTTGTCATGGGAAAGAAGGGCCAGCGCGTTCTCACAACCGAGCGCGATGAAGTTTCAATCTCTAAAGGTGTTTACGATGCCTACACCACGCTAAATCTTCGTTATTCCCAGATGGCGCCAGTAACAACTTGGGAAGAGAAGAACACTGGAAATAATTTGCCGGCGCAAATTGAAATTTATTCAGATAACGAACACCAAGATGAGTACAACTTCTTATTCATTGCAAAAGGTGGCGGCTCTGCTAACAAATCATTCTTATATCAAGAAACTAAAGCGGTATTAAACCCAACATCTTTCATGACTTGGTTGGATGAAAAACTTCGCTCTATCGGAACCGCAGCTTGTCCGCCGTATCACTTGGCGATTGTTATTGGTGGAACTTCAGCCGAGCACACCGTTAAGACCGCAAAGCTTGCTAGTACTCACTACTTAGATGCTTTGCCACTTTCTGGTGATGCCCAAACCGGCCACGGCTTTAGAGATATCGAACTCGAAGGCAAAGTCCTAGAACTCACTAGAACCCTAGGAATTGGCGCACAATTTGGCGGAAAATATTTCTGTCACGATGTTCGCGTAGTTCGCCTTCCTCGCCATGGCGCCTCACTCCCAATTGCTATCGCAGTCTCCTGTTCGGCAGATCGTCAGGCCAAGGCCAAGATAACTAAAGAGGGCATCTTCCTTGAAGTTCTAGAGCGCGATCCCGCCCATTTCTTACCGGATACCACTGATGAACATTTAAATGATGATGTTGTAAAAGTTAATTTGAATCAGCCGATGCCAGAGGTACTTAAGACGCTCTCGCAATATCCAATCAAGACTCGGCTTTCACTAACCGGAACTTTGATTGTTGCTAGAGATTTAGCTCATGCAAAGATAAAAGAATTACTAGATTCTGGAAAGCCATTGCCACAATATATGAAGGATCACGCCGTTTATTACGCCGGCCCAGCTAAGACGCCAGAAGGATATGCATCTGGCTCTTTTGGTCCAACTACTGCCGGTCGAATGGATTCATATGTTGATCAATTCCAAGCTGCCGGTGGTTCGATGATTATGTTGGCAAAGGGAAATCGTTCAAAGGCCGTTACCGATGCTTGTAAGAATCACGGTGGCTTTTATTTAGGATCAATCGGTGGACCGGCAGCAAGGCTGGCACTTGATTGCATCAAGAAGGTTGAAGTTTTAGATTATCCAGAACTTGGGATGGAAGCTGTTTGGAAGATTGAAGTTGAAGACTTCCCAGCTTTCATAGTTGTCGATGACAAGGGAAATGATTTCTTTGCCGAAACTTCAAAGCCGATTTCAATCGGCAAGCGACCTAATTAACTCTTAGTAGTACCCAGCCCAGTGCTTGTGGCTTAGCGCCTTGCATGGAGTCTTGTAGCGAGCCTTGATGTACGAAAGGCCCCATTTAATCTGAGTGACCGGATTGGTGCGCCAATCGGTTGAGACGATCTCCATCTTGGTTGGAGGCAGAGCCTGGGCAATTCCTTGGGCGCCACTTCGATAGTTGTGGGCCTGGAAGTTCCAGTGGCTCTCACCATTCCAAAGTGAGTTAAGGCAGCGGACCTGGACTGCGGTCCAATCAGGATAAGAGTCTGCAATTAGTTGGGCGGCTACTGCGCGAGCGCCTTCTGGTGCCTTAGCGATCTCAACCTGACGAGCCGCGGCTGAAACCAAGGCGATTGATTGGGCATCAACTGAGGCGATGCCATCTAGGTTTACTGAGATTCCATCGCCAACTCCACCAGGTGCATCGGTGGTGGCAGTGGTCGAATCTGGAACGCTGACGATCGAGGTGAAGTTGCCATCGGCAAAACCATCGGCAAAAGAGGTGTCAACGGCGCCGATAACCGAGAACATAAAGGCAGCGGCAAGGACTAGTTGCGGGGTGCGCAAGAAGCGTGGCATCGATCCCTCCAAAGCTTTTCCTAGTGCTTTTCCTAGTGCTTTTCCTAGTTTGCTCTCCGTCGGACGGAGAGCCTTTTTGGCTGTTCTCATGGCAAGAGAGTTACATCCATGCAAGCCATGGGCAAATCCAATCCCGTTAGCGTGTCGAAAAAAGATTTATCTCACAGCATTGGGCCACTATAAAAGTGCAGGTCAGCCGGTTAGATGTCCGATATTACCCTTTTGTTCCTAGCGAGTGGGTCTAAGGGCTAGCTGGCCGTCCTAGAAAGATTTAGAGCCAATTAATTAGAGCCAATTAATTAGAGCCAATTAAGACGAGAAGTTGATCGGCTCTTCAAGCATCTCAGTCACCAAGGCCGCGATTGGCGAGCGCTCTGATCTGGTCAAAGTAACGTGAGCGAAAAGTGGATGGCCCTTTAGCGACTCCACCACCGCTACAACGCCGTCATGGCGTCCGACTCGGATGTTGTCGCGCTGGGCAACATCGTGGGTCAAGATCACTCGGGAGTTCTGGCCGATTCTAGAGAGCACGGTGAGTAAGACTCCGCGTTCAAGGGATTGGGCTTCATCGACGATTACATATGAATCATGCAGCGAGCGACCGCGGATATGAGTCAGCGGCAGAACTTCGATCAGGCCACGATCGATAATTTCATCGATAACTTGTTGGCTGACCAGGGCGCCCAAAGTATCGAAGACCGCCTGCGCCCAAGGCGACATCTTCTCGTTCTCACTTCCAGGAAGGTAGCCAAGTTCTTGACCCCCAACGGCATAGAGCGGACGAAAGATCACTACCTTCTTATGCAGGCGCTTTTCCAAAACTGCTTCAAGTCCGGCAGAAAGGGCGAGCGCGCTCTTGCCGGTTCCAGCCCGGCCGCCAAGTGAGACGATGCCGATCTCATTGTCCAGTAAAAGATCTAGAGCGATTCGTTGTTCGGCGCTGCGTCCATGCAGGCCAAAGGCTGAACGATCACCGCGCACAAGTTGTAGGTGCTTATCGGCCGTTACCCGAGCCAGCGCACTTCCCTTTTCAGAGTGGAGTGAAATGCCAGTATGTACTGGATGCTCCTTTGCCAACTCATGGGCAATCTTTTGATTCTCATAAAGTGAATCAATAACCGATCCACCAACCGTGGCATCGACCATTCCGGTCCAGCCACTACTTAAGGCCAGCTCGGCTCGGTACTCATCTGCCTCAACTCCGACCGATGAAGCCTTAACCCGAAGCGGCAAATCTTTTGTTACTAGAACTACCGACTTACCTTCGCTCATTAAATTCTTTGCTACCGCCAGGATCCTTGAATCATTGGAGCCATCTCTAAAAAAGCTCGGCGGAAGAGAGGAGGTATCAATGTGATTTAGTTCGACTTTTAACGTTCCGCCCTCATCATTTAATTTAACCTCATGATCTAGGCGGCCATTTGAGATTCTTAGATCATCCAAAGTTCGAAGGGCTACCCGGGCGAAATAACCTAATTCCGGGTGTTCGCGCTTACTCTCTAATTCACCAATTACCGTGATGGGGATGATTACTTCGTGTTCGGCAAAGCGTGAGATTGCGGCAGGATCAGCGAGCAAAACGCTGGTATCTAAAACATAAGTTTTGCGAGCCATTGGGTAAAAAGTAGAACTAGTGGGCCGCAACCCTAATGCGACACGCTAGGTGTGAAAGTTAAATTCTCATGAAGGCTAACTACTCAAACGCCTAGATCCCGAACCTGCGGTGGCGTTGGGAGTAAGCCCGCAGCGCTCGCAGAAAATCTAACTTTCTAAAGTCAGGCCAATAGGCCTCACAAAAATAGAACTCAGAGTGGGCGCTTTGCCACAACAAGAATCCCCCAAGGCGCTGTTCGCCCGATGTGCGAATAACCAAATCAGGATCTGGCAGGCCGGCGGTGTAAAGATGGCGACTGATCTCATCAACGCTGACGCTAGCTGCAATATCTTCAATCGATTTTCCTGCTTTGGCGCCATCCTTGATCAGTGATTTAACCGCGTCCGTAATTTCACTGCGCCCGCCATAGCCAATTGCCACATTGACCATAACGCCCTTGATTCCCTTGGATTTTTGCGCAGCCAGATTTAAACGATCTTGTAACTCCTTGGGCAATAACTCCAATGAACCAACTGGGCGGATCTCCCAGTTTCCACGCCTAGCTAAATCATCAACGGTATCTCCGATGATTGTCAGCAAGGGCTCTAACTCTTGCGGCGGCCTAGAAAGATTTTGATTCGATAACAACCAGATAGTTAGTACTGCAACGTGTGCCTCTTCGCACCAATCAAGTAAATCGACAATCTTTTGAGCGCCAGCTTTATGGCCACGAGATGAAGATGTATCACCACTCTGCGAAGGATTTGCCTTGGACCATCTTCGGTTGCCATCGAGAATGACACCAACATGATGCGGGGTCTGCGAAAAATCGAGCCTCTTTAGTAGTCGCCGTTCGTAGAGCGGATAGAGGACCGACTTCGCACCTGATTTAAGCGGATTACTTCGTAATGGCACGGAAATCTGCCTGCGCCTTACGTTCTGCAAAGAAGGAGGCGATCGGCAAAGTTCCAGCCAGAATAAACAAAATTGTGCTGGTGAAGGATTTGCGTGCCTTCAGCGAATAGTGAAAGGCAGCAAGTACATAAATTGGATAAGTAAATCCATGCACCAATGCGATCCAGGTGAAATAGTGGTGATAAGACTTAAGAAATAGATAATGAGTTGGCACATTTACAAACCAAAGCAAGAGCGACATCACGCCACACCAAATTGCCATAATCCGAAATCGATTCATGGAATTTTGTAGGGCCAACATATTTGGGTTTAAGTTTCCGGGATTGCTCATATTCCTACCTTATCTCGTAAGCGATTATAAAACGGAGCGCTAAGGGATAAAAGAGCCATCAGCCACCAAATAAAGACATATGTGAGGTGTTGCCAATAAAAACCGGCAACCTTTGAGGTTAGAACCCCGGCTGGTATTCGATTGGCAACGATTCGTTGTCCGATCTGGTTCTGTTCAATTTGTGCGACAACATAGCCATCAAATAATTCCAAGTTATCTACTCCAGCAATAAGCGCGGGATCAATCCGAGAGAGCGATTGCATATCTCCTGCCGCAACATCACTGCTCTGTCTTGGATATAACCGCCCCACAACTTTAACTAAATCTGGAATAACTTGATTTGTTATGCCACTAATTCCGCGCACCACCAAGATTCCTTGATTGTTTTCGAGTTTCATCAATCGAACTTCTAAAGTTTCAACTTTGCGACCAGCACCATAATTCACACTTTGATTCTTCGCGATAAAACTCTTCACATATCTACCGCTAAAACTCACCATTCGATTGGTGGCAGCAGCCGGTTGATTTGCACCTGCTACTTCTAGATCAGCAAGCCTTGCAACTTGTGATGAGACTTTAACTTGGCCAGCTCGCTTGGAATCTTGTGCCCGATGTAATTGCCAGATCCCAAGTTCAAAAAATATTCCGGCAACTAATAACCCAGCAAAAGCTTTGAGTATGAACTCTTTATTAATCTTCATCAATATTAGTTTCGAGCGGAATCTCGCGTTCTTTTAATCGCTTGTAGCGGCGGTAGAAACTTACTAAGAGAAGGACTACTCCCGTGCAAAGCAGAATCATTGTCAGCGATCCGGCGATACCGACATTTACATCTTGATTTTCGGCGGCCGATTGGATCAGAGCGAGCTTCATAACTTGATTGTAGACTGCTAACCATGTCCAACGAGGAACGCACAGCGCCATGGTTCAAGGAACGATATGGCATACGTGAATCGAGATTTCCAAAACTCTCTGGCTGGCTTGGTTATGCAATTGTGATTGGCGTCATCGGATTCGGCTGGTTACTTTGGAGTGCAAATCACTTCTCTCGACCGGAAATTCGATCGACCTTAATCTCCTTTAACGCCGTGGATTCCAAGTCGATGTCGATTCGATACTCGGTCTCCTTTAAATCTAAGACGAGCAGGCATGCATGTCAGTTAATTGCACGTGACTATGGCGCCAATGTTGTTGGAGAGATAACCGAAACCTTCCCTTCCGGAACTGGCTCGATTACAAAGATCACCCGCATCCCTACGCGGGCGCTAGCCGTTAACGCGGATATCACCGGATGTAGAAGGTTATAAACTTCTCGTCTTATGGCAACCGAAGAGACCCAGACTTGGCTAACCCAAGAAGCTGCTGACCGTTTAGCTGCAGAACTTGCAGATCTAGAAGGTCCGCGTCGCGCTGACATCATCGCGAAGATTGAAGCTGCGCGCGCTGAAGGTGACCTAAAAGAAAATGGTGGCTATCACGCAGCTCGAGAAGAGCAAGGCAAGATGGAAGGTCGCATTCGCCAACTAAAACATATGTTGGAGCATGCCCACATCGGAACACCACCAGCCGGAGAATCTGGCGTTGTGGGACTTGGCATGTTGGTAACGGTAGATATTGCTGGCGATGAAATTAAATTTTTACTAGGTTCGCGTGAAATTGCATCGGGCGATGTCGATGTCTACAGCGAAAAATCTCCACTTGGCGCCGCTGTGCTTGGCGCAAAAATTGGCGAAACAGTTACGTACACCGCACCTAACGGCAAGGTAATTAAAGTTGGAGTTTTAGAAGCTAGGAACTTCTTCTAAATATTTACCAAACTTTTTTACTTTATTTACGATCTCCCGCACGGTTATAGCGACGAACACTTAGCGGAATAAATATTGCCATCACTACAAACATATAGATAAATGACATCGTAATTGGATGTTGGCTTGGATAAGAATTAGCCGTTACCCCAAATTTGTTGTGGAAACCATATAGCTGACGCACTGCGGCAACCATAGTTGAAACCGGGTTCCACTCTGCGACATATTGCAACGGCTTTGGCATCGAGGTTGTCGAGGCAAAAGCATTTGATAAGAAGGTCAATGGGAAGGTAAATAAGAAGGAGACATTTGCTACGACTCTGGAATCTTTAGAGATTAACCCAGCAAAAATTCCGGCCCATGAGAGCGCGTAACCAAAGAATAGAAGCATCAAAAATCCCTCGGTAATCTTTAGAACACCGGAAGTTGGTCGCCACCCAACGATAAATCCGGCAATTCCCATTACAACTAGGACCACGATATTTAGTAGGCCATCACCAAAGGTGCGTCCAACCACGAGTGCTGATCGGGCAATTGGCAGAGATCTAAAGCGATCGATTAGACCCTTCTCCATATCTTGCGCAAGACCTTGCGCTGTTGCGGCCAAGGTAAAGGTCACGGTTTGTACGAAAATTCCTGGCATTAGCAATTGAACATAACCACCTGGAATGCCGGCTCCTAGACCACCAAAAACATATCTAAATAGAAGTACGAACATGACCGGTTGAATGGTGTTAAAGATTAAAACTTCCGGCACGCGAATTAATTGTTGAAGTTGCCGCTTGGTAATTACAAGTGCATCACTTAGCCCTCTCATTTACTGCCTCCCTTCTTCTTTGAAACTCCTTCGGTAGAAACCTCTTCGGCGGCATGACCGGTGAGTGACATGAAGACGTCATCAAGAGATGGTCGTTTCATTGCTAAATCAAGTGCATGAATTTTTGCAGTATCAAATTGGCGAACGACTTCGATAAGTGATTGTGAACCATCTTTAACCGGCGCCGATATTTTTCGAAGTCCCATATCGATAAAACTCTTGCTGCCAGTTACGCGATCAATGATCTCTTGCGCGCTCTTAATATCATTTTCCGCAACGATAATTTCTAAGCGTTCCCCACCAACCTGGCTCTTTAGTTCATCGGAAGTGCCACGAGCAATTACCTTGCCCCGATCAATAACTGCAATGTCATCGGCTAATTGATCCGCCTCTTCCAAATATTGTGTGGTTAATAGAAGTGTTACACCTTCTTTTACCAGATTTTCAATTACCGACCACATCTCCATGCGGCCACGTGGATCAAGGCCGGTAGTCGGTTCATCTAAGAATAAAACCTTGGGTCGAATGATTAAGGAGGCGGCTAAATCCAAACGTCGACGCATACCTCCGGAGTAGGTTTTAATTGGTCGCTTTGCCGAGTCGATTAAGGAAAATTGTTGTAGTAATTCATGAGCACGAGCTTTCGCATCAGCACTTGATAGGTGATAGAGCCGACCAAACATCACCAAGTTATCCCAGCCGGTAAGTGTTTCATCGACTGCTGCATATTGACCTGAGAGTCCGATTATTTCGCGCACCGCTTTTGGATTTTTTAAAACATCAATTCCACCAACTGTTGCATGGCCCGAGTCTGGCTTTAATAAAGTTGCAAGGACTCGAACGGTTGTAGTTTTGCCTGAGCCATTCGGCCCCAGGATTCCAAGAACGGTTCCTTCTTCAACATCTAGGTTTAGGCCATCTAGCGCCTTGACCTCGCCATTGCGATAAGTCTTGACCAAATTCTCAGCGATGATGCTTTTCATGCCCCTACTTTAACCCCACCATGCGGGGCTTAAACGAGAATCTGAGAGTAGGTCGTAGTAACCTTATAGATCTAAGTTAGCTTGCTTCACTAGCAAATCGATAAATATAAAACGAGGGGCTTTAATGTCTAATTATCAAAATCCTGGCGCTACAACGCAGCGCACTCACAAAGAGATCATGCTCGTGCTCTCCGGCCTAATGGTTGGAATGTTGCTTGCCGCTCTTGATCAGACCATTGTTTCAACTGCGCTAAAGCGCATTGTGGAAGATTTCAACGGACTCTCCCACTACACCTGGGTAGTTACTGCATACCTTTTAACTTCAACAGCATCTACACCGTTGTACGGAAAGATCTCTGATCTATATGGTCGCCGTCCCGTATTTCAATTTGCCATCATTACCTTTTTAATTGGTTCATTCGCGGCCGGTGCTGCGCAATCAATGACTCAATTAATTATCTTCCGCGCTGTCCAAGGACTTGGCGCTGGCGGACTTATGGCACTGACCTTCGTGATCATTGGTGACATCGTTTCACCTCGCGAACGCGGCAAGTATCAAGGTTACTTCGGTGGTGTTTGGGGACTTTCTTCAGTTGCCGGTCCACTACTTGGTGGTTTCTTCTCAGATAAGGCACACATCTTTGGTATCGTCGGATGGCGCTGGATTTTCTACATCAACCTTCCATTTGGAATTTTGGCGCTAGTTATTACATCAGCCTCACTACACATTCCTAAGGTTAAGCGCGAACACAAGATCGATTACTTGGGTGCGCTACTTCTAGTCCTATCAGTCTCTTCTCTCTTGCTTGGCCTATCTGTTTACGGCCCACAAAATGGTTGGAGCAATTCACGTACCGTGGTCTCACTTGCGATGGCTGCAATTTTGACCGCTGCATTCTTAATTCAAGAAAGTCGTGCGGCCGAACCAATTCTTCCAATAAAGCTTTTCAAGAATCACACCTTCTCAATTACTTCACTACTTGCCTTTGTAATTGGTGCCGGTATGTTCGGAGCAATTGTTATGTTGCCGCTCTACCTACAGGTGGTAAAGGGCAATAGCGCAACTACTTCCGGACTTAAGTTGATTCCATTTATGCTTGGAATTGTTACTTTCTCAATTTGGTCTGGCAAGCAAATTTCAAAACACGGTCACTACAAGAGGTTCCCTATTGCCGGTTTGATCATCATGACCGCTGGATTGATCTTCCTTTCAACTCTAAATGAGGGAACTCCGTTCTGGCGCCTAGCAATCTTTGCAATCATGATCGGTGCTGGTCTTGGCCTTTCAATGCAGACCATTGTTATTGCGCTGCAAAACTCGGTTGATTTCAAGGACATGGGCGTTGCTACATCAGCAAATACCTTCTTCCGTTCTATCGGCGGAACTATTGGCGTAGCGATCTTCGGAACAATTTATGCCAACCGTTTATCGCACTACCTGCCAATTGGAATCACAAAGTTGCAGCAAACAAATCCAGCTGCACTTGCCGGAGCAACCCCGCAGAAATTTGCTGAACTGCAGCAGAACACCGCTGTTTTGAAGTCATTCTCACCACAACTTCAATCAACTGTTCTGCACTCATTCGTTCAGTCATTCCACGTAGTTTTCCTAACCGCAGCTCCAGTAACTGCCCTTGGATTCCTATTTGCAATGTTGCTTCGCGAAGTTCCTCTTGGCACCGGAGCCGCACACCACGCAGCTGCACAAGAAGCAGCCGGCGAGGCAATTGGCTAAATCTAAAAGCTCTAAGGGGCTACTACCGAAAGAAGTTTATGTTCTCTCGGTAGTAGCCTTTTTTGTTGCACTCGGTTACGGAATGATCATTCCGGCCATCCCGCTCTTTGCTAAAACTTTTCACGTTAACAACGCACAAATAGGTGCGATCATCTCGGCCTTTGCCTTTGCTAGATTTTCTTGGGGCCTACCCACTGGAAAACTGATTGATAAGTTCGGTGAACGTAGCGTTCAAGCTATCGGTTTAATAATTGTCTCCGCCTCATCACTTACCGCCGGCCTGGCCCAAAGTTATTGGCAGCTCTTAATCTTCCGTGCAATTGGTGGAATTGGTTCAGTTATGTTCTCGGTTTCAGCCGGCGCCCTTCTAATGAGATCGGTCGATGACAGCGTCCGAGGTCGCGCGCAATCGATGTACAACGGCGGCTTTCTGATCGGTGGTATCGCAGGTCCAGCATTTGGTGGCATTCTCTCTGCGATCTCACTTCGCGTTCCATTCTTTATCTATGCCGCAACCCTGCTTGCCGCATCATTTACAACAACAATCTTCCTAAATGAAAAGCGCCTTGGAAAATCAATTAAAAATATCCAAGATCCCGCTGATCGAGTTTTGCTAAAGGATGCGCTAAAGATCTATCCATATGTCGCCGCAATGGCGATCTCATTCCTTTCAAACTGGGTGCTCTTTGGACTTCGTAATTCCATCCTGCCGCTATTTACTAAGAACGATCTCCACGCATCAACCACCATCCTCGGATTTGGTTTTACGTTATCGGCAATCGTGCAAGGCATCGCCTTGATTTATGTTGGAAAGATTTCAGATTTCCGCGGTCGTAAATTCGCTCTGATGGTTGGCTCGGTCGTTCTCTTATCGGGTGTTGGCACAGTGCTTGTGGCCTCAAACTGGTGGTACTTCCTAGTTGCCATGGCCTTCTTTGGCATCGGTGGCGCCTTCGAAGGTACAGCGGCTTCAGCTGTTGTCGGAGATGTCTTTGGCGGAAAAGGTGGCCGCGTAATTGCACTCTGGCAAATGGCTGGTGACTTTGGAAATATCGTCAGCCCAATTTTGCTTGGTTGGTTAGTGGATGCTCATTCTTATCGCCCAGCATTTATTGCAACAGCAGCAGTGTTTTCATTGACACTGCTGCTGTCAGCAAAGATGCCAGAAACTAGGAAGCTAACTGGCGAACCGTAGAAATTAGTTGTTGCTATCTCGCAATACTGAAAGCAAGCGCAAGATCTCTAGGTACAACCAAACAACGGTAACCATCAGACCAAATCCAGCGCGCCAAGATTCTTCATGTGGAGCACCAGCTGCGATCATCTTTGTGATCTGATCAAAATCCATCACTAAGAAGAAGGCAGCAATACCAACGCCACCTACGCAGAGCAGTAATCCGATTCCAGATACACCATAGAAACCAAGACCATGACCCACCCCAGCAAACGAAGCAATTAATGATCCGAAAGCGACGATCATGTAACCAATCATCGCGCCACTCATAATTCGAGTGAACTTTGGTGTTACGCGAATTTTCTTATTCTTGTAAGCAAATAAAATTCCGGCAAAGGCTGCAATAGTTCCGATAACTGCTTGGGAAACAATTCCTGGATAGCGTGATTCATAAACACTGCTGATTGTCCCGAGAGCCAATCCTTCAAGAGCAGCATAGGCAATCGCAAAACCTGGACGGACCTTTTGACTAAAGGTAAGGACCATTCCAAGGACCATGGCGCCGATCATCGCGCCAAGGGCTACGCCCATACTTAGATTTGAACGCCAGGCAAAAGCCCCAGTAACTAAAAGCACGATAAACAAGATTGATGTGCGAGTAACGACATCATCAATTGTCATACGTCCAGTACGTGTTGATGAAGCTGCAGGAGAGTTATAGAGCTCGTTTAACTCTTCGGTGGTTGGTTCTGGGCGATTAGCAATTGATCCGGGATTACCCATCGCGGCATAACCCTTTTTAAATACTGGATTCGAACTTTCCATTTGCTCTCCTTTTCGAACAGACAACCTATCGAACAGTTTTTAGTATAAGCCGTTTAAAACTATTTCGCCGAGCGGCAAGCGCACGCGTGGGGATTTCTCACGCTCTTTTAAGGTTTCATCGGTGAGCGCCTCTAGGGGAGCTTGCTTTCCGATTACCAAGATCGCCATTAGCGCCAAATTATCGGCCAAGTGATATTCCGCTTTAACTTGATCTCGATCAAAACCGGCAATCTGATGAACTACTAAACCACGGTGAATCGCTTCAAAAGTCATGTAAGCAGCAGATAGCCCGGAGTCATATTCCGCAAATTGATTTACTGCACCCTCCGCATTTGTCTTTACTGCGCAGACCAAAATAAAGGCTGACGCATTTGGCGCCCAAGTAGCGTTAAAGCCAGAGAAGGTTTTTGCAAGCTTTTCGAAGTGCCCATCACCACGCGTTGCCACAACGTATCGCCAAGGCTGCGCATTATTAGCAGATGGCGCCCAACGCCCTGCTTCTAAGATTGCGGTTAAATCGTTCTTATCAATTGAAGAAGCCAAGTCAAAAGAACGTGGGCTCCATCGTTCGTTTAGTAATGGATGTAATGGAACTGATGAATCAATAGGCTTTTTCATTTTTGGACTTCCCTCATTTACAAATTGGCTACCTAGACCCAAGGTTACTTAATTATCTAGAGGTTGTCCTTTTGAGGACCGTTATATTTGTAGTGGAGCTCTGGTTATCGGGGTAATAATTGAAGCTAATTGTGGCTGTAACAGAATTTTGACCATGAATAATTGGTTTCCAGTTACAGGTTGCTACATATTTAGATCCAGAAAGGACATTAGCAACCCCAGTACAGCCCTTTATGGCCCGGGCACCATAGTAGAAATTAACTGATCCAGTGCAGTTGGAAGTTGCTGTAATTGTTTGATTTAAAGACTGCTTTTTAGGATTTGTACCAGGAGAATCCATCGTAATTGTTGGTGTCGAGCCACCAGTTATGCAGCGATATTCATCTTGAACTTCAGTGGCCGTAAGCGCTTTATTTAAAATTTTGACTAAAGCAATCCGACCACCAAAATAGTTATCGTAGTTCGTCTGGGTGCAATTACTTGCGTTATCCCAACGCTTAGCAATATTAATACCAGTACCGTTGGACCCCATATTGGAACTCGAGAAAGATACGGCACTACCCACTGTCGCACTATCAAAATAAAGTTGCATATTCGTGTTGTCGTAAGTAAGAGTGGCAATATGCCATCCCGTTAAATCACTTCCGAATGTAGAGCTCGGGTGATTTGTATAGGTCCAAGGTCCAGCTGCGCCATACAAATAATCACCATTATCAAAAGTACCAATAGTAAAATTGATCTTATTATTTACAATAGAGTCATAGGAATCAGAAACAATTGCGGTGCATGCCCTAGAATTGAAATTATCTACCTTGTAATAAGCCTCAACGGTGTAGGGTTTTAAATCTCCCGGGCTATTTGTCTGTGCCCATTGCTGACTATTCCGTGAGAATTGAAAAGCTCCCCCTTGATCTGTGGTTCTAGTTGGACCATTATTTAGAGTGGCATCAAGCCCACAGCCACTTATATCTTTCCAAGTACTCCCAGATCCCGTATTGCTGCGTGTATTTCTAGCATCAAGCAACAGAACTAAATTCTTAGTCGGAGTACAGGAAACCACTGTTGCATGACTGAACTCTGTGGGCAGGATAATTAGCGCTGAAATAGTTGATGCAGAAAGTAGAAGTGAAAGCCACCTTGTCAGGCGAGGTCTCTTTGCGCTCAAAGCCTTCACTTGACCTATTTAATCATAAGATTGAACCGTGCCTCGAATCGCCAAGAATAAGAATGGCTTTGAGCCAAAGGTTTGCGAACGTTGTGGACTGCCCTTCGAATGGCGTAAAAAATGGGAGAAGGATTGGGAGCAAGTTAAGTTTTGTAGCAAGAAATGTCGGGATCATAAATGAAACGAATCATTTACATTCCTTTTGACCATTTAAATCAAAATTTCGGAGCTCTTAAAGGCGCCAATCCCAAGAGCGATCTGATAGCACTTGTCGAAAGCTCGCGAATGGTCTCGGGAGAGAGCTGGCACAAAGTGCGTCTTTATTTCATGATCTCTTCCGCTCGACACTTTGCGAAGGAACTCCAAACACAAGGCTTTCAAGTCCGCTACAAGAAATCCCCAACCACAATCGATGGACTCAAGGAAATACTTAAGGAATTCCCGGGCCTTCCCATTATTTGCGCCGAACCTTCGTCACATCAACAATTTAAGGACCTAAAAGAATTTGGTCTTGAATTTATTCCAAATGATTTCTTCTTAACACCTCGACCGCTCTTTGCAGAATGGGCTGGTTCGCAAAAATCTTACTTGATGGAGAATTTCTACCGCGGACAACGTCTTCGCTTAAATGTATTAATGGATGGGAAAAAACCATTAGGCGGGCAATGGAATTTTGATGCTGAGAATAGAAAGCCACTTCCGAAGGGATACCAATTTCCCGAGTACCTAACTCATACTCCTGATTCTTTGGATGCCGAGGTAGCCAAAGAACTTGGCATAGAGATTCCGTCGGAATGGGCAACCACGCGCAAGGGTGCCCTCAAGCAACTCAAGTACTTTATGAAGAATCATTTTGGAAAATTTGGGCCCTACGAAGATGCCATGACTACAGAAAACTGGGCCCTGCACCACTCACTTCTTAGCCCGTATCTAAATATCGGACTTTTGCATCCGGCTGAAGTGGTTAAAGCCGCTCTCGCTGAATTTGAAAAAGGAAATGTGTCAATTGAATCTGCCGAGGGATTTATAAGGCAAGTTATTGGTTGGCGAGAATATGTAAATGGTATGTATTGGCACTTGGGGGTTAAATACAAAGAGGAAAACCAATTAAATTTGACCCGCAAACTTCTGCCGCTTTTTGAAGATTCAAAGAAAACTGAGATGAGATGTTTGAAGACTGTTGTTTCAGATATTGAACAAAGATCTTGGACTCATCACATTCCGCGCTTGATGATCCTTAGTAATCTGGCCCAATTAACAGGAGTTAACCCCCAAGAATTTCTTAATTGGATGCGGGAATCCTTTATCGATGCCTCCGATTGGGTAATGGTTCCAAATGTCATTGGTATGGGAATGCATGCTGATGGTGGTTTGATGATGACCAAACCTTATGTTTCTGGTGGTTCTTATATTTCCAAGATGAGCAATTTCTGCAAGGGATGTCCTTATGATTCGAAGAAACGAGTGGGCGCGGATGCCTGCGCTTTCACCACTTTATATTGGGATTTCTTAGATCGAAATCGAGAGACTTTCCAAGGTAATCACCGAATGGCAAGACAATTAGCAGCTGCAAAAGCTATGAAAGATATGCCGGAGATTAGGGAGCGCGCAAAAGAAGTTTTAAAACTCCTTGAACAAGGAAAGTACTAAGTGGTGCCCTCGGTCGGACTCGAACCGACACTGGAAGGATTTTAAGTCCTCTGTCTCTGCCATTGGACTACGGGGGCCCGGGTAAATCTTAGGCTAAATAGGCGTAAATCCAGCAATTGTGCGGGTGGATTCAAAGTGACTTGTACTCATTTTGTATTCAATAAAAAGGATGAACTTTCTCGCATGATCTCTGGTGTCACCAGCGATGAAGGAACTATATCCAACAAAGCGACCTTAAAAACGTTTTATCTATTAGAGGGGCAAATTGTCACTCTTTTAGATGAAAGGAGCCATGNACATGGCTACAAATACACGCAANGCAAATGGTCAAGGTTCAACTTACAAGATTAAAGGAACNAATTCGTATCGCACGGTGTACCGCACACAGGGTCGTGTTGTAACCGCTACTGCAAAGGATCGCCAAACATCCCGCGCGTTAGCAAAAGCAAAATTAAGTCA